>Ga0315280_10000167_pt1 | contig 124153 bp, 100 predicted proteins | sample YL17G06_40_MG_FD_203697 | JGI IMG/M metagenome (GOLD analysis project Ga0315280, IMG submission 203697) | Sediment microbial communities from Yellowstone Lake, YNP, Wyoming, USA - YL17G06_40 | ecosystem: Environmental > Aquatic > Freshwater > Lake > Sediment | place: USA: Wyoming | collected... | reverse complement strand
GGTTCTCTCTTTTGATAATTAGCGAAAATAAAAGCTTTCGTATTGAGGTCTTCCGAAACGAAGCTTGAATCAAAACCGAGATGAGTGAAGGGCTTTCCCTGAATGGACTCTTGATGAAGCTTCAAGATTGCCCTATTCTCTTGGGGCTCCCTCGTCAGGACATTGACGACGCCCGCCACGGCATTTCCTCCATAAAGAGCAGACCCTGCGCCCTTGATAATCTCGATTCTTTCCAGCATCTCCGTGGGAATTTGTTCTAACCCGTAGACTCCGGTCAAGGCGCTGATCACTGGGGAGCTGTCAATAAGGATTTGGGTATACTTACCTTCCATGCCGTTGATTCGAACCTGAGTGAAATTGCAGTTTTGGCAATTGTTTTCGACTCTAACTCCGGTAGTCAAACACAGAGCTTCTGACAGGTTGGCTGCTTCTTTCTTCTCGATTGCCGTTCTTGTAATGATTTCCGTCTTGACAGGTGTCTCGGCGTAGAGCTTAGGAGTTTGAGTGGCTGTGACGACTATTTCTTCATATATTTTTTTTATTAAAATTAAATCGAAATTAAATTTATCCTGTGTTAAGTCAAAAGGTTCAGAAATATAATCCATAAATTTGTCTGCATAAACTTCCAAGTGATATCGCCCGGGCGGAATCTGAGAGATTTTAAAGTCGCCTGAAGCATCAGTTTCGACCGATTTATTGATTTCTGGAATTAAGACAATGGCTCCTTTTATGGGGTTTTCCTCCCAATCCTCCACTTTTCCTTTGATGCTGAACGAATTAACTTCTCCCTGGCGATACCAAGGCCTTTCTTGCGGAAGTTCATTCGAGAACAAAATTTGAGCATAGATTAAACTCAAGAGGACAATCATCGTCCTTATAACCTTTCTTTCCATTTTCCCCTCCAAAAGTGGGACTTCTTTTTAATCCCATGCCTGCGTTAATTATTTTTGGTGAAAAAGCCTAATGCAGCTAATTGGGGAAGGTTATGTTTGGGGAGGAGATCGCGCGAGAAGGTCAATAATGAATATTTTATGATAAGCGACAGATTCAAAAGTCTCTAGAATTCCAATGATAGAGAGTTGAGGAGGTTGGAAAAAATCAATATGGCTTGTGCATGAAGAGGACCTTTGAAAATTACAAGCCGGGCAATTATCATCTCCGGCAAGCGTTTTTTCTGTATGGCAGAAATTTGAGCATAGAATGATGAGAAAATAAATTAAAAGAAAGGAAAAGTTAAAGATCCTTTTCATTTTTTATAATGATATAAAATAAGGCGGCAAGAGTCAAATCTCTTGATTGGATTTTTATGAGGATGAGATAAGTTAGGCAGGTATCAATAATTAAGCCTCCCTCTTCCTCTTTTAAATAGAAGCTCCCCTCACTCCTATTGAGAAGCTATCTTTCCGCTTGGGGTCAAACCTACACAATTGACAAATTAGCCTTATCTAAAGAGCCAAAGAAAAAAGTGTCAATTGTGTAGGTTTGACCCCGCCACATTGACCCCGCCACATTTGTCAGAACCGCTTCCCCGAAGCGCCCTCACGCCATCTTATTATCCACCGAGCTTCCTAAAACTGGGAGAGGGCAAGGGCGGGGTTGACTTGACTTTGCCCGGCCATAAATATATTATTTTTATTTAAGTTAGCGCCCCAAAACAACCCAAGGTGTAGAGTGATAATACAGAGGAGAGCTTTTCTCAAGAAGAGGAATCATACACTCGACTCATCCCTGCCTGGAAGGGCTTGAATCGAAGGAGGTCATCATGAGCCTTGTCTCTTGGCTTATCTTAATTGGCGTCATCGTTGTCGTCTTAGCACTCATTATTCTAATCATGGCCAAACAGTACTGTAAAGTCGGGCCGAATGAAGTTCTGATCATCTCCGGAGGAAGGAAGAAAACAGTCACCCAGCCTGACGGGACAAAAATCAAAGTCGGCTACAGGTATCGCCTCGGAGGCGGAACCTTTGTCATTCCCTTTGTGGAAACCGTCTACACGCTGCCCATGGATGTGATCACTCTGAACATTAAAACGCCGGAGGTCCTCACTCACAGCGGCGTGCCGATCATGGCTGAGGCCACGGCCCAGGTCAAAGTCGATTCTTCGGATTTCTCCATCCGTCTGGCTGCCGAGCAGTTCTTGGGCTCGGGAAAAGAGGGCATCCGAGATGTATCGATGAACGTCCTCGAAGGACACATGAGGGAGGTTATCGGCACGATGACGGTGGAAGAGATCTACCGAGGCAGGCAGGAATTTTCCGCCAAAGTGAGCGAGGCCATTAAGACAGATTTCGCCCGGATGGGCTTGGTCATGCTCTCGTTCGCCCTCAAGGATCTCAGCGACACGCAGGGATACCTTGATTCCCTGAGCAAGCCCCAGATCGCAGCGGCGAAAAGGGACGCGGTCATTGCCGAGGCCGAGACGGAAAAAGAATCCATCATCAAATCCTCCCAGGCCCGGAAAGAGGGAGAAGTCGTCCGCCTCGCGGCCGAGGCCCTCATCGCCAAGGCCCAGTGGGATAACGAGGCCAAAAAAGCCGAATCCCAGGTTGCGGTCAACCAGAAAAAGGCGCAGGCGGATTTTTCCTACGAGCTGGAGCGCTACCGCTTGAGCCAGCAGATCAAAAAAGAAGAAGGCAAGATGAAGGCCATCGAAAAAGAAGAATCCATCAAGATTGAAACGCTGGAAATCGCCCGCCGCGAGAAGGAACTCGAAGCCAGCGTCATCAAGCCGGCCGATGCCCGCAAATACCAGATCAAAGCTGAGGCCGAAGCCGAGGAATACAGGATTCAGACTGAGGCGAAAGGCAAGGCGGAAGCCCTGCGACTCGAAGGAGAGACCGAGGCTGACCTGACGAAGAAGAAGGGCCTGGCGGAGGCTGAGGCCATGCTGAAGAAGGCCCAGGCCTGGGACAAATATAATCAGGCTGCGGTCCTGGAAATGTATCTCAAGACTTTGCCTGAGCTGGTCAAGGCCGTGTCCGAGCCACTCTCCAAAGTCGATAAGATCGTGATCGTGAGCGGCGGCGATAAAAGCTTAGGGACGACAAAGATCACCGCCCAAGTGGCCGAGGTTCTCTCCCAGATGCCCGAGGTCGTGAAGGCTTTGACGGGCGTGGACCTGAAGAAATACCTCAAAGACAAGTTCTCGCCTGAAGAGAGAGAAGAAAAATAATCACTCTCGAAAGATGGGCCTATCATGATTTCAGAAAAAGTCAACCAAATCGGCGCCTCGCCGACCCTTAAAATAACAGCTAAAGCCAAAGCCATGATGGCCGAGGGGATCGACATCGTCGACCTCAGCGTAGGAGAGCCGGACTTTCCGACGCCCGAAAATGTCAAGGCCGCCGGCATTCAAGCCATCGATCAAAATTTCACCAAGTATACCGAGAATGAGGGCACTCCAGCCCTCAAGCGAGCCATCATCGCCCGGATGAAAGAGGATTACGGGATCAGCTATGAACCCAATGAAGTCATTGTGTCAAGCGGCGCCAAGAGTTCTCTTTTCCATCTCATCCAGGCTCTTATCGACGAAGGCGCAGAAGTCATCATTCCCGCGCCCTACTGGGTCACTTACCCCCAGGCTGTCATTATAGCGAAAGGCAAACCGGTCATCATCCCTACGAAAGAGGAAAACGGCTTCCTCTTGGCTCCGGAAGAACTCAAAGCCGCTATTGCTCCCTCCACCAAGGCGTTGATCCTGAACAATCCTTCCAACCCCACCGGAGCAGCCTATTCCAAAACCCAGCTGGAAGCTCTGGCTGAGGTCATCAAGGGTGAGGATATCTATGTTATCGCCGACGAGATCTACGCCAAGCTCATCTATGACGATTTCAACTTCACCAGCTTCGCTTCTCTGGGAGAAGAGGTCAAAAGGAAGACCATCATCATCAACGGCGTTTCAAAATCATACTCCATGACCGGCTGGCGCATCGGTTATGCTCTCGGGCCCGCTGAAATCATAAACGGAATGGCCAAAATCCAGAGCCATTCCACCTCCAACCCCTGTTCGATATCCCAGCAGGCCAGCCTGGAAGCTTTGAGCGGTCCCCAACATGAAGTTGCGCGGATGGCGGCCGAGTTCCAGAGGAGGCGGAATTACTGTCTGATGCGGCTTAATGCCATCCCTAACATCTCCTGTTTTAAGCCGCACGGCGCATTCTATCTCTTCCCCAATTTTTCCTCTTATTACGAGAAAGAAGCTAACGGCATCCAAATCCGCAATTCCTACGGCCTGGCCTACTATCTTCTGAAAGAAGCGCGGGTCGCCATCGTCCCCGGCGATGCTTTTGGTGCCAACAATTATATCCGCATCTCCTATGCGACCTCCATGGCCAACCTGGAAAAAGGGCTGGACAGGATCATCGAAGCGATATCCAAGCTCAAAACGCCTAAAAAGGTCAGGCGCATCGCCCTCAATAACGCCATGACGCGGGTGAAAAAATCCGTTCCCGTGGATTCTTCCGTCAACCTCAAGATGAGGGACGCCCTCGTCGGCGAGATGGAAAGCCACCTCACCCCCGAGAACTATTTCGAGTGGAACGCCAACATCAACGGCGTCATCGTCCAGCTAAAGACAAACGTCTCGCACCTCTATGACTTCTGGGTGGAGAATTGGTATCCCGCGCAGCTCGAGGCGGATTTGGAGCCGCATGGGATCATCTATGCCGTCGATGGGATTGCGGGACGGGAACCACGCGTTTTTTATAACTCCGAGAGCAAAACCGGCGTCGTGGTCAACGCCGACAATTACGGACCGCTGCGCAGCCTGGCGCTCGGCCTGGTCATGGATGTTTCCGAAAGGCTCTTCGGTGTTCACGGCGTCCGGGGAATGTCGGCGGATATCGGAGGAAAGGGCCTTATTCTCGTCGGCCCGCGCGGAACGCGCAAGACCGAAGTCTTCTTTGAGCTCCTTGAAGACAAGCGTTTTCGCCTCCACTCGAACGACATCGTCTTCGTCCGGAACACGGGCGGGCAGGCGCTGGCTGACTGCGTTGAAAGGAAACTCTATATCCCAACGAATACGGTCGAATTCTTCCCCCGCCTGGCCCCACTCTTTGACGCCAGCCGCTGCGAAAACGTCATCACCCATAAGGAAGACTGCAAGGATGCCGAATGCCTTCGCCTGGATGACTGCCGTCTCGACCGGGGCTCGCCATTCTGCTACCAGGCTTCCAAGGAAGCTCAGGCCATGCTCGATCCTTACTGGATCGGCGGCAAAGCGGCTCAAGTCAAGCGGACGCCGCTGCGTTGGGTTTTTATCCTCCGATACGATAATATAGCGCCGGCGGCGGTCAAGCTGGAAAAAGCTGAGGCCCTCCGTATCCTCGAAGCCGGAGAGACCGCGGGGATAAAAAAGAGCCTCAGCCCATCCAAACCCCAGCCTTATTTCAACCCCCATCTTCTGTTCGCAACAGAGGAAAATCTCGAACTTCAGCGGAATTTCTACGGCCGCTTGCTGGACAGCGCGGCTTGTTATCTTTTCAACAGCGGGGTAGCCGGAGCGGACCAATTGAGACAGATCGTGCTGGGCGAGGAGTAACGCTTCCCCCTCACGTCATCGCGAGGAGCGTAGCGACTTGGTTCGACGAAGTCGCTGCGAGCGCAGCGTGGCGGTCTCATTTCGGGATTGCCACGGCCCTCCCGGCCTCGCAATGACCTTTTCCAATACTGCGCTCATACATCCTTGTCCCCCAGTCTCTCTTCCAATTCCTGGGCAAGGAGATGGAGAAGCAGGAGGTGGACCTCCTGGATCCGGGGCGTACTCTTGGAGGGGACATCAAGAAGGTAATCCGAGAGAGGCCCGAGTTTTCCGCCGCCTTCCCCGGTCAGAGACACGGTCAACAGCCCTTTCTTCCTGGCGATCTTCAAAGCCTCGAGAATATTGGGGGAAGTCCCGCTTGTCGAAAGGGCCACAGCGGCATCTCTCCCGTCGCCTAGAGCTTCGACCTGGCGACTAAAAATATTGTCAAAGGAAGAATCGTTACCGATGGATGTCAAAATCGAGGTGTCTGTGGTCAGGGCGATGGCCCGCAGGGGTTTTCTTGTCTTGGCGAATCTGTTGACGAGCTCGGCGGCGAAATGTTGCGCTTCAGCGGCGCTTCCTCCGTTTCCGAAAACAAGAATTTTGTGGCCGGCACCGAGACACTTTTCCAAGGCGTTGACCGCGCTTTCGAAAAGCGCCGTCCTTCCCTTGAAAAAGTCTTCGATAGTCCGGCTCAGCTCTTGGCTAATATCTGAATAAGCCATTCTTAGCTCCTTTATCAGGATTTTCCATCAATCCCTTAGCCCTGACTCAATAATCCCCTTGACTCTTTCTATCAGCGTCTGCATATTCGTCGTATCGTAGCCTTCCACAGAAACAGGCGAGTGGAACTGCACCAAGACCCTCCCCTTTTTAGCGAAAAGAGCCCCCCGCGGCATGAGTTCGTATGTCCCTCTGATGCTGATGGGAACAATGGGAGCTTGACTTTCCAGGGCCAGGAAAAAACCTCCTCGCCGGAAAGCCTGGCTCCGGCCGTCCCGGCTTCTTGTCCCCTCGGGAAAGATGAGAAAGGAGTGGCCTTTTTCGCGCATCAGGCCGGCAGCTTTATCAATGCTCTTCTTCCCGCCCCGGCTGTGCTTGCGGTCAACCGGGACAAACCCCACATAGCGCATCCCTTGGCCGATAACCGGGATGCGGAAAACTTCCTTCTTCAGGATGACTCTGAGGGGCCGGGGAATGAGCATGAAGAGCATCGGGCCGTCCAGGAAACTCAGGTGGTTGGCCATAAAGACATGGGCCGATCTTTTCCCGACTTTCTCGATACCTGAAACTTCGATCCTGATCCCCAATATCTTCGACCCGAGATGCAGGGCCCATTTGCTGAGCCCGAGCAGCGGCTCGCGAATCCCGAACGGGAAAAAAACGAGGAGGAGGATAAGAAGAACGAAGGTCAAAAGAACATAAGTCAGAAGAAGAAGGATTGTCCTCATCTCCGATGGCCCCGATTATACCACAACCGGCGGATATTGTTACTAAACTCTAAAAGGCCCGGCGGAGAGAAGGCCTCGGCTCAATTAAACCTTGAAAGAACGCCAATTTTTTTATTTAATATAGCCGGATGGAAGAAATCCCACAGGGGAAAAAGCGCATCATTCCTCTTCCCGTTATCGGGGCAGCCCTGTTTGTCTTCATCTTCTGTAATCTGTTCTCTTTTTTTATCTTCGAGCACGTTCCGCATGTAAACGACGAAATAGCTTATCTTTTTCAGGCGAAGCTATTCCTGTCCGGCAGGCTCTCGGCCCCTTCTCCTTGTGACAAAGAATCTTTCGATTTTCCCCACATCATCAACAACGGGAGATGGTACAGCATTTATCCTCCGGGCTACCCTCTTCTGTTGATGCTTGGGCTTCTTCTCCGCGCGCCTTGGCTGGTCAATCCACTCTTGGCCGCCGGGGCGATCGTCCTCTTCTATCTCCTCGGAAAGGAATTCTATAACCGGTCCGTCGGCGTCCTGGCGTCCATCCTGGGCGCCGTTTCTCCGTGGTATCTCCTGATGTCTTCCACCATGATGTCTCATACGAGCAGCCTGTTCTTCAACGCTCTTTTTCTGCTCTTTCTCGTTCGCTCCTTAAGAAAGCCGTCCCGGCTGAACGGGTGGGCCGCGGGAGCCGCCTTGGGGATGGCTATTCTCATCAGGCCGGTCAACACGCTGCTGTTCTGTCTTCCTTTTCTCGTCTATTATGCCGCCCATCTTCTGAAGGATAGGCGGGCGAAAATCAAAAATCTCTCATCCGTTGTTGCGGGCGCAGTCTCCTTCGCCCTTATTCTTCTCCTCTATAACTTCTTGACCAACGGGAATCCTGTCCGGATGGGCTATCTTGTTCGTTACGGTAAGAGCTATTCCGTCATCTTCGGCCGGGCCGCGACCATGGACTTCAACTACACGCCGCTCTTTGCGACTGCGCAGATAGCCGATAATATTCGAGCCTTGAACTCAGACTTGTTTGGCTGGCCCCTCTCCTCGTTTTTAGCCGTTCTCCCTCTGCTCTGGCTGTCCCGAATAAAACGGGAGGACCGGAAAAAAGACCTGCTCCTGGGGAGTGCCATCGTCTGGCTGTTCGCCGGCTTATACTTCTTCTGGGGAGCGTTCGTTTTCATCGGACCCCGCATGTTTTTCGACGCCCTGCCGCTGCTTCTTTTGCTGAGCGCCCGCGGAATCACCGAGCTCCCGGGTTTGCTCAGCCACATCTCGAGAAAGTTGCAGCCCAAGGCGGCCGAAAAAGTGCTGGCTGTTATTCTTGCGGGTTTTGTTTTCTATGCCTTTGTTTATCATTTTCCCCGTTTCCTGGGGCCCGCCCACAAGCAGTGGCATTTCGATCGTTATGACCATCGGTTTGCCGGCACGACGGCACGTCTTCACCGCGCCATCAGTGCGCAAGGCCTGGGCCGGGCACTCGTCATCCTGAAATTCCTCAGCAGTCCTCCCGGGTCGTTCCCCGACGGAGGATGGGGGTCGGGCTTTCTCTACAATGACCCGGACTTGAGAGGTCAAATCATCTACGCCCGGGCCAAAGGTAACAGCTGGGACAAGCTGATGTCCTGCTTCCCGGAAAGAGAATTCTATCTCTACGTTGGTACCCTTGAAAAAGGAATGCTCCTGCCGCTCGAAAAAGAAGGAGGGCAAATCCTCCACGGCCAAGCGCTTCCGCCGGCTAAAAAGAACAGACGCGCGATTGAATTAGTCCAGGACCCCAGGAGCTTCTTTCGGGTCTACTCCCCGGAATTCGGTGATTTCCTGGGCCGGCTTTATCTGGAGCAGGATGCGCTTGAAACCGACGCGGCGCGGCTTGCCGAGCTCGGCCGGCTCAATCAAACCCAGGGGCATTTCCGGCAGGCCGCCTTTTGTTTTGAGGCCGCCCTGCAGGTCGAGAACGAGCCCGAGACACGCCGGGCCCTGCTCGATCTTCTTGTCCCCTGTTACCTCAAGACCGGGCAGGCAGGCGAGGCGAAGACAATCACACAATACCTGGACAAGGTCCATTACGATGAACGGAAGCTCTATGCGGTGCTCCCGGAAAGGGGATTCTAGGAAATTTTCGGTCCTCGGCCGGAGATTTTTCTTTGGCGGAAAGGACTCAAAAATGTGATATAATTTTCTCAAATGAACAGATTATCTATCGTCATCCCTGTCTATAACGAGGAGAAAGCCATCTCCGGCACTCTCGCCTTCTTTCGAGAGCTCCTGGACAAACATCCGGAGGTCGAGGTCATTTTTGCCGACGACGGCTCGACCGACCGAACCCAGCAAATCTTGAAAGAAGAGCTCGATCCCCGGATGAAACTTGTCATTCACGGCAAAAACAGAGGGTATGGAGCGGCCATCAAAAGCGGCGTGCAGTTGGCTTCCAACGACTATATCGCCATCACCGACGCGGACGGCTCCTATCCCAACGAAAGGATCATCGAGTTCTTTCAAAAGCTCCTCGAAGAAAAGGCCGATATGATCGTGGGAGCGCGGACCGGGGAAGTCGTCAAGATCGGCGCATTCCGGAGATTCCCCAAATACTTCCTGAAAAAGCTGGCGGAGTATCTGAGCGAAAGCAAAATACCCGACCTCAATTCGGGGCTGAGGATTATCCGCAAGGATCTGGTCCAAAAATCCTCCAAATATCTTCCGGCCGGGTTTTCTTTCACCACGACGATCACCCTTTTTCTTTTGTCCAATAACCACAAGATTCTTTATTGTCCCATCAACTATTACAAAAGGACGGGCAAATCAAAAATCAGGCCGTTCAGAGACACGATGAATTTTCTTCAACTGATCATCAGGACGGTCATGTTCTTCAATCCGCTTAAAGTCTTCTTGCCTCTCAGTATTTTCTTTATCATTCTCGCTTTCGTTGTTTTGATTGTCTCATATCTTCTGGGCAAGGTTATGGATATTACGACAATTCTCCTCTTTGTCACGGGGCTTCAGCTTCTAGCCTTGGGGCTTCTCGCTGATCTGATCGATAAAAGACTGAGTCGATGAAAATCCTGCTGGTCAATCCTCCCCGCTGGAACGAGCTCGTCGGCAAAAATCCTTCGATCATTGAAAAGCACCGCGGTTTCAACCCTCCGTTGGGACTGCTCTATCTGGCGGCATCCCTGAAAAAGAACACCGCCTTTGACGTCGAGGTCCTCGATACCCAGCCCCTGGAACTGACCTATCCCCAGCTAGAAAAGGTCCTTTCCGAGAAGGACTTTGACGTGGTCGGGATTTCGGCGATGAGCTTTACGCTTCTCGACGCCTTCAAAACCGCCCGGACAGCCAAGAAGGTCAGGCCTAAGGCCAGGACGATTCTCGGCGGAACGCATATCCATCTTTTCCCGGAAGAGACGATCAGTCTGGAGGGAGTTGACTTTGCTCTTATGGGCGAGGCGGAGCTCTCGATAGTCGATTTCCTGAATCATCTCGAACCCGACTTAAAGGGCCTGGAAAACGTCCCCGGCCTCGTCCTTAAAACAGACGAAGGAAAGATCATCAAGAACGGAATCCAGCCGATCAAGGATCTCGACGGGATTCCCTTTCCCCAGAGGACCCTGCTCAACATCCACCATTATAGCTCTCTCCTCAGCCGCCGCTCTCTCTGCACGACGATCATCAGCAGCCGGGGATGCCCGTTCAAGTGCGCTTTTTGCGACCGCCCCCTCTCACCGGTGACCTCCCACTTCCGCTACCGAAGCGCCAAGAACGTCGTGGATGAGATCCACGAATGCGTGGACCTCGGAATAAAGGACTTCCTCTTCTACGATGACACGTTCACCGTCAACCGGAAAAGGGTGCTGGCCATATGTGAGGAGGTCCTCCAGCGCCGGCTTGAGATCCGCTGGGACATCCGGACCCGCGTCGACCTGGTTGATGAAGGAATGCTCAGGATGCTGAAAAAAGCCGGCTGCATGGCCATCCACTACGGAGTTGAGGCTGGAAACGATAAGATTCTCCGCGTGATCAAAAAAGGGTTCACCGTCGACAAGGTCAGGGAGGTCTTCAAGCTGACCCGCCGGCTGGGCATCGAGACGCTCGCCTACTTCATGATCGGCCTGCCCTCTGAAGAGGCCCGCGATATCCAGGACACGTTCGACCTAGCCCGGGAGCTCCGTCCCGACTACGCCCACTTGACCATTTTCTCTCCCTATCCCGGGACCGAGCTCTATCATCTCGGCCTGGAGAGAGGGATCATCAAAACGGACATCTGGCGGGAATTCGCCAGCCGTCCCCAGGAAGGGTTTAGGATCCCCGTTTGGGAAGAGAATTTCACCCGCGATGAACTTTACGAGATGATCGTCCGGTTCTACAAGATGTTCTATCTCAAGCCGGCGTATCTGTTCTCGCGCCTCCGGAAAGTCCGGTCCGCGAGCGAGCTCGTCCGAAAGGCGAGAGCGGGGCTCTCCGTCGCGGCGATGAAAAAGCAGAAGGTGGACAAGGTCCAGTGAATATCGACTACGCCCTGTCCAGAGAAAAAAGGCCTGATTTCCGCTACCGGTTAAAAAGGCGGACCCGGGAAGTGCTCCGGGCCATCGACCGGTACGCGCCCTCTCCTCAAAACGTCGTTGACCTGGGAACCGCGGAAGGGAGAATGCTCCGGGAGATCAAGCGCCGATACCCGTCGTCCTGGTGTTTAGGCGTCGATTATTCCCTTCCCCTCCTCCTCTACGGCAGGAAGAGATATCCGAACCTCCCCATGGTCTGCGCAGACATCGAGAACCTGGCCTTCTTGAAAAGCGAAACGTTCGACCTCATCATCGCGGCCGCGGTGATCGAACATCTCATCTCTCCGCAGGACATGCTCGAGGAAAGCTTCCGCCTGCTCCGTCAAGAGGGGATTCTCATCATCACCACCCCTCATCCTTTCTGGGAGAAAGTGTCCGGAGCTCTTGGCTGGATCAAGGGGGACCACCATTCCGTCATGCCGCCGAAGAGGTTGGCGGACCTTTGCCGGAAGAAACGTTTGCTCATCCGGGAAGATTACGGTTTCATGATTTCTCCGGTCGGGTTCTGGGGGGAGAACCACGTCGAGGCCATCCTCAGGAAGATAAAGGTCGACCGCTTCCTGCCTAACCATCTGCTGGTGACGCAAAAAGGCAAAAAAGAAACCGGGCTAAAGGATGAGTATCATAAAATCCCTCATTAGGAGGACCCTTCTCAATCGAGAATTCCTGATCATTCTGGCCGTTTCCGTGCTGGCCTTCGCTTTCAAGATGTTCCTCCTGTCTCAAAGGTCACTCTATATCGACCCGGATGAAGGATACTATCTCATCCTGGCTCGCAATCTGGTCCACGGGAACGGATACGCGTTCAACGGACTGCCCAACATCATTTTTCCGCCTTTTCTGCCGCTCGCGATCGCCTTTTTATATGTCCCTGTTCACAACCTGCAACTCTCTTTGAATATTATCACAGCCTTGTCGGGAACTCTTCTGGGAGTTATAGCCTATCTGATCGCCCGGAAGAAGCTTCCCGTCTTGGCGAGTTTCGGCTGTTTTCTCTTGGTGCTCTTCAGCCTTCAGCTCAATTCTTTCTTGCCAGTGCCCGTCCGCTACACGCACGTTCTCTATCGAGGCTCGGATATCCTTAATTGTTTTCTCGTCCTGGCCTCCGTTTACTGGACGATTCTTCTTTTGGAAAAAGACAGGTACCGCTACGCTGTCTTGGCCGGGCTGACTCTCGCCTTGGCTTACCTGACCCGGCCGGAAGGATTCATCCTCTGGGCCGGTCTTTTGGGCCTCCTCCTTTTGCTGAAGTTTTTCTCCGCGGTCAATGTGTCCTGGAAACGGCCGGCCTGCTTCTTGGTTGTCTTTGCCGTCCTGACGTTCCCCTACATTTTCTATCTCAAGACGGTTACCGGAAAATGGATGCTCTCGGGCAAAGTCTCGGCATCGCAAAAATACCGGGCTGCGCTCCTGGAAGTCATCCAGAAGGACAACTGGGTCCCCTTTAATAGTATCCATTACGCTTTGAACAAAAGCTCATCCGAGATGAACGACCTCTACTTCGGCTATCACCGGGAATCGGAAGAGGCCCAGGTCATTACCGCGGAACCGTTGGCCGGAAGAATCCTGTCCAACTTGAGCCTGTTCTGGATCATCCCGAAGACGCTTGTGCCTCTTCCCTTCCTGCCCTTCCTCCTCCTGGGACTCGGAAGCGCTCTCCACAACGTGGTGAAAAAGGGATCGCGGCAGGACCTGGCGCTCCTCAGCCTGGTGCCATACAGCCTGGTGGTCGAGGCTCTGTCCTACCCGATTCCCCGGCACCACTTGTTCCTGGTCCCGGTCGTTATTCTCTATTCCGGACAGGGCGCTGTCCTCTTCTCGAGGTTGTTGTCCCCAAAAAACGCGATCACTCAGAGGAAGGTGTTCTTCCTGGTCTTGGCCGTTCTGTTCATTCTGGTCATGTATGATCACATCATCTACTCAAGCAGAAATTTGCTGAACGAACCCGCGTTCAGGGCCGCCCGGGAAATTGAAATGACCATCTCGCGGCGTCTGAAAAAGGCAGGGGCAGAAGTCATCATGTCATCTCACCCCAGCTTCGCGGTTTGGGCGTCTTCCGATTGGCAGGTTCTTCCCCAGGCTTCCTTGCCCCGCCAGCTTGTCTTTATGAGGGAGAAACGCGTCGACTACGCTGTCCTGACTGAAGGGAAAAGGGTATTTTATCACATCTTCGACCTGAGGAACTCGCAGTTGCCCGAACGCCCGGAGGATCCGTTCGCTATCCAGACCATCGAGACCTACGATTATTTCGACCTCGTCCGGGTCGTAAAAAGGAAATAAAACGACCGGCCGAAAGGAGAGCAGACCAGAGCCATGAAGAAACGAAACGTCATTTTCATCGCTTTGTTGGTAGTGACCGTGACCGGGATCTACTGGCGGACCCTCGACTACGATCTGATCTGGGACGATGAAGCCCTCTTCCAGCACAATCTCTTGTTCACGGGTGACGTCTCTTTCTCCTCGGCCTTGAAGATGGGCTATTTCAGCGAGCAGCTGGGCATGGAATCCCAAGGCCCATACTACCGCCCCCTTCTGACCGCTTCTTTTTTCCTGGAGTATAAACTCTGGGGTATTCATCCCGTCACCCTGCGACTGACGAACCTGATGATATTTATTTTTTCGCTGATCTTCCTTTTTTTCTTTCTGAAAGGCCAATCCGGGACTGATTTTTTCCCGGAGATCACCACCCTCCTGTTCGCCTTAACCCCTTTGAACATCGACAATATCGTCTGGATCGTCGGCCGGGGAGATCTCTTGCTTCTCTTATGGGGGGCCTTGTCTTTCCTTTTCCTGGACCTCTCCGTACGGAAGCAAAATGTCCTCTTCCTCTTTGGCTCTTCGCTGTTTTATTTCCTCGGTTTATGCTCCAAAGAGACCTGCCTCCTTCTGCTTCCTCTTTTCGTTCTCTACGAGATCCTGAAGCGGAAAAAGGTTTCTGTTCTTTATCATTCGGTCAATCTCCTGATCACCCTGTTTTTCTTTTTCTTGAAAAACAGCATCCTGGGGATCAAGAATATCCGGTTCATCTTCTACCCGAATATCCTGCAAGACATCCGGGCGGCCGTCGGCACCCTGGGCTACTATTCGAGGACCCTCGTCTTCCCCATTTCCTATGACATGTTCGTGCCCGTCAAAAAGGTTGCGTCTCTGGTCTATGTGCTTGTCGGGGTCGCGGCGCTTCTTCTGATCCTCTTCCTCGTCATCCGAATAAAACGGGACAAGGCCATCGCCTGGCCGCTGGCGCTGCTGGTCGTTTTCCTGGGCGGTCACGTGGCCCTTATTTTCACCAATGTTTTCCCATTCCAGGTCTATTCCCGGTACATGATGCTGCCCTCGCTGGCGTTTTTTTGGATCCTGGCCGAATACTTGGGCCGGGTCAAAGAAAAAACCCGACTCTCTATCGTCCTCATCCTTCTCGTCCTGTTCATCCCCTCCATCGTCCTCAACGCCGGCGCCTATAAGAGCAAGGCCGCCTTTTGGCAGAGGGCCTACGGCTCCTTGCCCAATGATGAACACGTCCTCTTCCAGAGAGCGAAATTCTTTTATGAAAGCAAAGATATCTTATCGTCCGAAGTGGCCCTGAATCGGATTTTGACCCTGAACGTCAATCCGTCGACCGCCGTACTGATAAGCCTGCTCTATGCCGATATCAAGATTCTCCAGGCCCACTACCCCGACGTCCTCCGCTGGATGAAGAGCATTGAAGGGTTCGAAGAGGAGCGCGATCTTTTCATCGCTCCGCAGATCCGGTTTGATGCCAATTCCAAGACCGCCATAGTGAAAATGTCGGAGGGGGATATCAACTCCGCCGAAAAGCTGTTAACCGACAATATCCAGCGCTACAGCCGGAACAGCGACGCGTTTATGGGGCTTTATAATTTCTACGTCGGGTTTGAACAGTGGGACAAGGCGGCCCGGCTCGAGACCACCATGAAAACCATCTTTCCGCGGCACTTCGCCTCTCTCAATACCCGCCGGGCCCGGGAGCAATTCGCCGCTCTACCGCTGGACAAGAAGATCAGCTTCTTCGTTCTATCACGGAACTTCGGCCGGGCCATCGAAGAAGTCAAAAAAATACCGAGCCTGGACCTTGACCACCAGATTTTCCTGGCTAAGCTTTACTATCTTCAGGGCCATGAGGATGAAGGCCGGGCGGCCATCGCTGCCATCCTCGCGTCCGACCCCGGCAATGTCGAGACCTTGAATAAAGTCGGGAATTTCTACCTGACGGAACTCTTCCGGGCCAAAGAAGCTCTGGCATGTTATGAAAAATCCCTGGCCCTCAACCCGGCTCAGCCGGCCCTTCTCAACCTCACCAGCCGCCTGAAGACGGATTATCTCGACCGGCTCATCGAAGTCTGGAAGTAGCCCTTTAATTCCCCTTCTTCAGGAGCGGCTGCAATTGCTGAAGAAGGAGAAGGGTCTGTTTGTTGCGGAACAGGCTGTAGTCCCTGTCGTAGAATTCGGCGGCCTTGGCGTAATCCTTGATGATCAGATAGAATTTGGCCGCCTTGGTCAAAACATAATGATTTTGGGGGAATGATTTGAGTATCTCATTGATAATTTTTTCGCCTTCGGGGATTTTCCCGGTCAGAGCCAGAAAATAGGAATAATTGAAGTATAAAACGAGGGAATGGGAGCTCTGAATCTTGAAGAGCTCGTTGAAATAGTGCTCCGCCTGGTCGAATCTCTTGACGCCGGTATAGTGGGCCGCCAGCTCTTCATAGATTCGAACCCGCAGCATGGGATAAAGCGGCTGCTCGCGGTCCTCGAGGATCTGGTCCAGGATAGCCAAGGACTTCTTTTCATCCTGCGCCAGGCCTTTGATCCCGATATTAAACCTGGCCAGGACATCCTCGCGCTCGATGTTTTTGATACTCAGCCAGAACGCCGTTTCCTCGTTGCCGTACAGCTGATTCTTGGGATAGACCTCGCTCCCATAAAATAGAAGAATGGGAAGGAGAAGAATGATGGGGGCTGCTTTCAGGTTCAAAGCTTTGAAAAAGACAAAAACCAGGCTGGCCACGAAAACAGCCGAAGGTAGATACAGGAATCTCCAGGCCAGAAGAGAGATCGTGCTTGCGGAAAAGATGGCCGCCACAGAGGGCAAGAGGAGGAGAAAATAACTGCCGAACGCCAGAAAAGACCGGTCATCTTTCCATTTTTTTTGAACTGCCTGAAACAGGCAGACGAGGAAAAGGACCGTCAGAATGGCCCCGGCAATCTGATAGAGGGGGTTCTTGAAAACGGGGACCGGGTTGATGGTCACGCTAAGATGGGACGGAAAGAACATCTTCGCCGTATAAAATCCGATGGCCGCAAAGAAATCAAGCAGGGTTCTCCCGGAATACTGCAGCCCCACGGAGCCGAAGGCTATTCTTCTGAGGACGAACCACACGGCCAGGGCGGCGCTATAGGGCAGGATCGAAAAGAAAGCCTTCTTTGCGCCAAAATCCTTTCTTAAAAAAACGAACAAGTAGATGACCGGCAAAAGAATGGCGTTCTCTTTGGACAGCAGCGAGAAGAGAAAAAGAAGGGACGAAAGCCCCAAATAAAGGCTCCTTCGCCTGTCCAAGAACTTGACCAGGAACCAGACGGACAGCGCCCCGAATAGAAAGGATAGGAGGTCCGTTCTCCCGGAGATCCAGGCTGCGTTTTCGAAATGCAGAGGGAAAACAGAGAAAAGGAGGGCGCCTGAAAAAGCGGGCACCACGGAGATCCTCAGGCTCAGGACGATGAGGAACAAGAGAGCGGAGTTGGCGGTATGAAGAAGGATGTTCGTCAGATGAAAGGCCGCCGGGTTCAAACCCCAGACCTTGAAATCGAGCCAATCGGCGAGCGAGGTCAGCGGCCTGTAGAACTGCATGATCCGGTCCATTCGGGCGCTGTTTTCATCCAGGCCGGAAAACCCCCCAAAAGGGCTGACCAGGAAACCCCTGAGGAAATGGGGACCTTGGATATTGGGATTTTCGCTGATGAAGTATTTGTCATCCCAGAGAAAATCCCCCCGCATGGCCGGCAGGAACAAGGCGAAGTTGAGCGTTATCAAAATAAGAACACAAATAACCAGATGTCTTCTTGGGGTATTGATGGGGCTCATGAGATCCCGCGGTTCAGGTATTCTTAGCAGAAGCGGGAGGGACTGTCAAACGTCCCCTTGGAAAAAGCTGAGGACGTACTCCGAATTCTCCTGTGGTCGGTATATGTACCCGATTTTTTTTATCGGCCGAGACGGTCGCACTTAGTTGCCGAGCTGGGCGGCCTTGGGGACATGGATCCAGTATCCGTTCCAGACAGCCAGGTCCTGATTAAAAGCTTGCATACTGCTGACTTGAAAATAAACCAAGGACGGAGACTGCGGGTCATAAGAAAAAGCCGTCTGCTGCCGGTCTCTTCCGTAGGAAATGATGATAAAATCGTCTGCTCCGGTCGCTTCGACTCCGCTGATGCCGGAGCTGTCGATAGCTGTGCTGCAATATATATAAAAAGGCGTTCCCCACTGGTCCAGCACGGGCATGGCCTTGAGGTAGAACGGCCTCAACGCGGAGTAGAATTCGGACGACATTTCCAGAGGTCCGCTTTGCGGCGGAGCGAAGCCACGGTCGGTAACATAATCAATGACGGCCCTGGCGATGCTGTTCATATCCTGCATCGTCCCTTTCTGCCTCGCCTTCTGAATGGCGGTAAGGGCGTTGGGGATGAGCAGCGCTGCCAGAATCCCGATTATGGCCACCACAATAAGAAGCTCAATGAGGGTGAAGCCTTTTTCCCTTCCGGTTATGATCATGGCTTTTCTCCTGATTCGCCTGGCCCTCTCACGTAAAACAAGGGCGGCAAGGATACCCTCGCCGCCCTTGTTTCAGGTCTTTTTCCTGAACTTTCTTCTTGGACTCTTCTCTGGCTCAGTCAGGCTCACGTACTGCCGAGTTGAGCGGACTTGGGAGCGCGGATCCAGTTGCCGTTCCAGGTGCACAGGTCCTCGTTGAAGCTCGTCATACCGGTGATGGGGAAGAAGACGGTGTTCGGGTCCATGGGGTCATAATCAATGCCGTCGGTGGTCTTGTTGCGGCCGTAAGAAATGATGACGAAATCATCAGCCTGAGGATCGGTAATGCCAGCTACGCTGGCATCGCCGACATTCGTACCGCAATACACGTTGAACGGTGTGCCCCACTGGTCGTTGTTCGGCAGAACCTTAAGATAGAAACCGGTCAATCCCACCAGACAAGAGGTCAGAGTAGTATTGGGCAGCGGACCGGTGACTCCCGCCGGCGCCGTCCCGTTGTCGGTGATGTAATCCATGATGGCCGTGGACATGGAGTTCATATCCTTCATGGTGCCTTTCTGCTTGGCCTTCTGGATAGCGGAAAGAGCATTGGGGATGAGCAGGGCGGCCAGGATTCCGATGATGGCGACAACGATGAGCAGCTCGATGAGGGTGAAGCCTCTCACTTTTTTTAACATTAAAACCTCCTTATTCCTTGGTGACTTTACTGTCATCCAGGTAATGTTAACCCAAATGTTTCGGGCACTCTATCCTTAGCAATATCCGTGCCAGGTTCAATATATTTAAGTGATTGAAATTAATATAATTATATATCATTAGGCTGAGTGCTCTCTCAAGATAATAACATTTATTGTTATTCCTTGACAAAATTTGGCATTTAAATGAGAGGCTTAAGTTCGACCGGAGACTCTTTTCTATCTATCTTCTCAGCCTCTCTCAGCCCAAATTTTGTAATCAGGTGCCTTAAAGACCGGTAGCTTATTCCAAGAAGGGAGGCCGTTTTGCGCAGGTTTCCCCCCGCCAGAACTCTCGCCTCGTTGATGTATCCCTTGCAAATCTCATCGAGATGATTCGTCAGGTTGAACCCCGGAGGGATTAAAGGCTGAACGGCCGCCTTCTTGGGAGGTGAAATAATCTCCCGGGGCAAGGCCGCCGCTGTGAGAGTCTCCCTGTCTTCGATGGCTACAACCCTCTCGATAGCGTTTTCCAGCTCCCGGACGTTCCCAGGCCAGGAATACCCTTCGAAATAGCTGATCACTTCCGGGGCCACCCTCTTCATCTTCTTGCCCATCTTCTGGCAGTAATTCTGCAGAAAATGATTGACCAAGAGCGGAATATCCTCAACTCTTTTCCTCAACGGAGGCATTTCAAAAGAGATGACATTCAGCCGGTAATAGAGCTCTTCGCGGAATTTTCCCTCGGCGATTCTTTTCTTCAGATCCTGGTTTGTCGCCGCGATAATCCTCACATCCACGGGAATCTCTTCTGTCCCGCCCACCCGGCGTATTTTTCTCTCCTGGAGCGCCCGGAGAATTTTTACTTGAGTCCACGGAGACGTCTCCCCGACTTCGTCAAGAAAAAGGGTTCCCTTTGTGGCCACCTCAAACATTCCTTTTTTGTCAGCCACAGCCCCCGTGAAAGATCCTCTGGCATGGCCAAAGAGCTCACTCTCGAGAAGACTCTCGGGAAGCGCCGCGCAGTTGATGGAAATAAAAGGGGTTTCGCTGCGCCGGCCGAGAAGATGAATCGCCCGAGCCGCCATTTCCTTTCCTGTTCCGCTTTCTCCGGTGATGAGTACGGTCGAATCCGTGGCCGAAGTTTTTTCGATCAGGGTGTAGATTTCCCGCATGGCCTTGCTTTTTCCGATCATGTTCTCGAAAGAATACTTCTCCTGGAGATCCCGCTTGAGCAGGATGTTTTCTTCCTTGAGCCTCCTCTTCTCCAGCTCTTGAGCGATGATAATCTTCAATTCCTCCACATCAAAAGGCTTGAGGATATAGTCAATAGCCCCGGCTTTGAGGGCTTCGACGGCCTGTTTCAGGCTCCCGTAGGCGGTGATCATGATAACCGGAATTTCAGGTCTATTTTCCCGGACATATTTCAAGATTTCCATGCCGCTGATCCGCGGCAGCTTGATATCGCAGATAAGGAGGTCAAAATCTTCTTTTTCCAGGAGGTCGAAACCCTTGACGGGTGCCAGGCTGGTTTTGACTCGATATCCCTCCTTTTTTAAGACAACGCTGAGGAGATCAAGGAGGCTTTTTTCATCATCGATGACAAGTATGTTTTCCATTTTGAACCGACCTAATTTGACGTTATTCCTGGGGCGGCAGGTTTTATTCTGGCCTCCCGTGCCGGAAATGTCAGTGTTACCTCCGTGCCCTGGTTGAGTTCCGAGCGAATTTCAATCTTTCCATCATAATCGTCGACGATGCGGCGGACGATAACCAAGCCCAGCCCTCGGCCGTTTTCAAACCGAGAGAAGAACGGTTCGAAAAGGTGTTTCTTGTCTTCTTCTTTAAGTCCCCGCCCCGTGTCGACAAAACGGATCTTGACGGCCTTTTTTTTGTCCCGGAAAAAGTCTATCGTCAGTGTCCCGCCCTCGGGCATGGCTTTCAACGCGTTCTTCGTCAGGTTCCAGAAAATCTGCTTAAACTGGTTGGGATTTCCGTAATAAATCAAACCAGAAGCATCAAAGTTGCCGGCCAAGTGGTAACGGCCGTTGAGCTCGCCGCTGACTTTGAGCAGGGCCAAAGTCCCTTTCAAGACCTCGGCCAGGTTCATCGGAGTAAAGGTCTGTTTTCCCGGGGAGGCCAAATCTAAGAACTGCTCGATCGACTGCGACACCCGCTGAGACTCTTTAAGGACGATATCCATGAGGCTTTTCTGTTCCTCGCTGAGGTCAAGCTCGCCTCGAAGCACCTGGACTGAACCTGAAATAGCTGCCAGCGGATTCCTGATTTCGTGAGCCAGCTGGGCGGAAATCCTTCCGGCTGTTGCCAGTCTCTCCTTGACCTCCAGCTCCTTTTCAGCCCAGACGAGTTGTTCCCTGGCCTGGCGTAAGCTGTTGGTGAGGTAATTGGACAAAAAAGCGATGAGAAAAAAGAGGCTCCAGGCAAGAAATATGGTGAAAAGAACAAGGCCTAAAGAAAGCTCCCGGTATTGGTCGGGGCTGAAATATGGGATGATGCGGAAGTACAATCCGTCCACGAGCAGCCCGAAGAGAATGGCGGCAATCCCGGCTGTCAGGTAAGCCGCACGGTTGGAAAGAACGATGCTCGCCCCGACAATGGCAAAAATATAAAGCAAATAAAGAGAGCCCGATAGACCCCCTGATATATAGACCAGGGCGGTGATCAACAGAAGGTCAAAGACTATCTGCAGGTAAGCCTGAAAGGAATACTGCTTCCGCCATAAATAGAGGCCCAGGAAGACGAGGGAGGCCAGATAGGCTAAAACCACGAGATAATAGAAAGGAATAACAGGGATAAAATCCGACGTGGAGGACTGGATAATCACAACGGATACCAGGATGGACGTGACCGCAATCAGACGGATCAGGATAAACCAGAAGATATGTCTTTTTTGAGTTTTCATCCGGCCTCAGAACTGTTGCATAAGACTAAAGATAGGCAGATACATGGAAATAACCAGCGAACCCGTCATGCATCCGACCACGATAAGAAGAATCGGCTCCAAGATCGAGAGAAGGGCCGAAACCGAAGCGTCGACTTCTTCATCATAGAAATCAGCCAATTTGGTCATCATCTCATCCAGTGTTCCGGTGGCCTCACCCACGCTCACCATTTGCGTCAGCATGAACGGGAACTGCTTCGTTTCTGTGAAGGCCTCAGTCAAGCTCTTGCCCTCGGACACCATCCTGCGGGCGTCCATGAGGCTCGATTCCAGGATCACGTTCCCGGCCGTCGAGGAAGTGATGCGCAGGCTTTCCAGCATCGGAACGCCGCCGGAAACAAGGGTGCTCAAGGTTCGCGTGATTCGGGAAATGGCTACCTTTCTCATGAGCTCTCCAAAAAGAGGTATCCTGAGAATCCAGCGGTCGGTGATCCATCTCCCCTGCTGGGTCTTCCGGAAGTAGCGGAAGCCCACGACCAACCCGACAAGTCCCAAAAAGATAAGGATAATGTAGCTGGAGACAAAGCGGCTCAGGCCTATGACCACTGTGGTCAACATGGGAAGCTGGGCCCCGAGCTCTGTAAAAATCGTCGCAAAAACGGGGATGACTTTCCACAACAGGAAGATCGCCACCAGAATGGCGAAAGCGACTATGGCCGATGGATAAATAGAGGCCTGCTTGACTTTGGACCGCAGTTTGACGATTTTCTCGATGAATTCGGCCAGGCGCCGGAGCATGATGTCCAGCGAGCCGCTCTGCTCTCCCGAGGCGATCAAGTTGCAGTAAAGGTCATCGAAGGCCTTGGGAAACTTTCTTTTCGCCTGGTTCAGCGTCGACCCCGCCTCGACATCCTCCCTGATGGTGCTGATGACTCTTTTGAAATACTTGTTTTTCGTCTGCTCGGACAAAATGTTCAGGCTCTGGATAAGAGGGAGTTCCGCGTCAATCAGGACGGAAAGCTGGCGGCTGTAAACGGCCAGTTCCTTGAGCCTGACTTTTTCTCTTTTGAGAAAAGGAATGGACAGGACTCTCCTCTTGGGGGTAACAGTGGTGACGGTGATTTGTTCTTTTTGGAGGAGCCGCGTAACGTCTTCGATAGACGTCGCGACCCTCTCGCCGCCCACTGCATCTCCATAACGATTTTTGCCTTTCCAAATGTAAATAGCCATGTTTCACCCCTTTTATTTTCTAGTGGAATTCTGGGACATATTGCCAGAACTCGTCTTCAATCCTTCCCTTCTCTGGATGATATCGGTCAACTCCTCAGGGAAGGACGTCACACTCATGGCCGTCTCCAGCGTGATCAGTTTTCTGAAATAAAGGATGGCCAGCGACTGGTTGAACGTCAGCATCCCAAATTTCTCCTGTCCCATCTGCATGGACGAGTAGATCTGATGGATCTTGTTTTCTCGAATCAGGTTGCGGATGGCGGAATTCGGGATGAGGATTTCCATGGCCAGCACGCGGCCTTTTCCGTCTGCCCGAGGCAGAAGAGCCTGGGTCAGGACTCCTTCCAGGGACATCGAGAGCATGATTCTCACTTGAGACTGATACTGGGACGGAAAGATATCGACGATTCTCGAGATGGACTCGGCCGCAGAATTCGTGTGCAATGTCGAGAAGGTCAGATGGCCTGTTTCAGCGACCCGCAGGCAGGCTTCCACGGTTTCGTAATCCCTCATCTCCCCGACAAAAACCACGTCCGGGTCTTCGCGCAGAACCGACCGGAGGGCGTTCGAATAAGACAGGGTATCGACGAAAAGCTCTCTCTGGTTGATGATGGATTTCTTGGGAACAAAAAAGTACTCGATCGGGTCTTCGATGGTGACGATGTGGACACACCGCTCGTGGTTGATATGGTCAAGCATGCAGGCGATCGAGGTCGATTTTCCGCATCCCGTCGGTCCTGTAAACAGGACCAACCCCCTGGGAAGATAACAAAGCTGCGCCACCCGCTGGGGGATGCCGAGCTGAGCGAAACTCCACATATTCGGGAGAAATCGTCGGAAGGCCGCCGCCACCGCGCCCTTCTGCATGAAAACATTGGCGCGGAACCGGCCCAGGTCCTTGATCCCGAACGAGAAATCAAGCTCGAGCTTCTCCTCGAATTGCTTCTTCTGCCTGTCTGTAAGCACGCTGTAGATGAGCTGCTTCGTCTCCGTCGGAGTCAGAGGGGGATGTTCAATCGATTTCAGAGATCCATTCACGCGGATCCGCGGAGGAATATATGTCGTGACATGCAAATCACTGGCGTCTTCTTTGACGGTGATTTCCAAGAGTTCCTGAATTGTTTTGGCCATTCTGTTTCTCCTTATTAATCCTTGATGCTCTCTCTAAGCACTTCTTCAAGCGAGGTTATGCCATTTTTTATTTTGACCAGGCCGCTTCGCCGAAGAGTGAGCATGCCCTTTTCCATGGCCTTCTTCTTGATCTCCCGCGATTGCGCCTTGACCAGGATGAACTCCCGGATGTCTTCATCAATGGGCATAACCTCAAAGAGCGCCGTCCTTCCTTTATAGCCTGTGTTGCTGCAGTGTTCGCAACCTTGGGGCTTCCAGACTTGAATACTTTCCGCTTCCTCGGCCGTGTACCCGACATCCACAAGAGCTTTTGTCGGAAGTTTGTGGGGAACTTTGCATTTTTGACAGAGTTGCCGCACCAGTCGCTGGGCGACAACCAGGATCAAAGAATCGGCGATAAGGAAGGGCTCGACGTTCATGTTGACCAAGCGGATAACTGTGCTCGCAGCATCGTTGGTGTGGACGGTTGAGAAGACGAGATGTCCGGTCAGAGCGGCTTTGATGGCGATGTCCGCCGTCTCGAAATCACGCATTTCTCCGACCAGCATGATGTCAGGGTCCTGGCGCAGGAAAGACCTGAGGCAGCGGGGGAAATCCAGCCCGATATCTTCTTTAACATGGACTTGGTTGATTCCCGGAATATTGAATTCGACCGGGTCTTCAGCTGTCAGGATATTTTTCTCCATCGCGTTCAAAGTGGAAACCGCGGAATACAGGGTGTTGGTTTTTCCGCTCCCTGTCGGCCCTGTGACCAGGATAATTCCCCAAGGCCTGCGAATGGCTTCCTTAAAAACCTCCAGAGGCCCTTCTTCAAACCCCAGCTCGGTCAAGTCCAACTTCAACATCTGCTTGTCAAGAATTCGGGCGACGATCTTTTCTCCGAATATTGTCGGCAGCGCCGAAATGCGCATGTCCACTTCCTTGCGGCCGCCGTTTTCCAGCTTGACCTTCATCTTGATCCGGCCGTCCTGGGGAAGTCTTTTCTCGGCAATATCCAGGTTTGAAAGGATCTTGACGCGGGAGAGGACCGGGCTCTTGAATTTCATCGGGAGGTTCATCATCTCATGGAGGACTCCGTCCATGCGGAAGCGCACGCGAAAAGACTGCTCGTAGGGCTCGAAATGGACGTCGCTGGCTCCCTTCTTGATGGCATCCACGAAGATCGTATTGACGAGGGTGATGACGGGAGCTTCTTCCGTGGAATGGACGAGCTCCTCGACATCATAATCTTCCTTCTCTTCCTCGATGATATTCACCCGGGTGTCATCGGCCAGCTCTATGTCTTCAATGATCTTCTTCACTTTCAACGCGCTCGAGGAACCGTAATACTTATTGATGGCGTTCATAATTCCGGTCTCGGAAGCGATCACCGGCTGGATGCTTAAGCCGGTCCGAAACCGGACGTCCTCGATGACTTCCAAATCCGTGGGGTCGACCATGGCCAGGGTCAGAAAAGAACGAATCCGGTGGATGGGCATGATCATGTATTTTTTCACGATCTCAATGGGGATGAGAGTGACGACGTCTGGGTACACCTCAAACTGGTCGAGGTCGATATAAGGATAGCCGAGCTGCCGGCTCAGGGCTTGAGCCATATCTTCCTCGGAAATCAGGCCAAGCGAAACGATGGCCGTCTGAAGAGGAACATTTTTTTCCTTCTGCATGTCCAGAGCAGACTTCAATTGGTCCGGAGTGATGACCTTTTCACGAAGAAGCAGTTCGCCTAAATTCGATCCCATTTTTAAAAGGCCTTCCAAAATATTCGATTTGCCAAAATATGTGAATGCTTGATTGAAAATTTTGGTCACAAACGGGGCTCTTAGTAATTAAGACGCAGTTTTGAGTCAAATTCTCTCTCCGATATGCCACGATTCTCCATAGGAGGGTGCTTTATCTCTAACGGCCCATATGATTGCAGTTCCCACAGGACAGGGTCAATCACCCATAGAGAGGATTTTGACGGTGATTTTTATCCTCAGGTTCTCACCCGAAGGGGCTATCGCCCTAACCGGAAGCGAGTCCCCAGGGCCGCCAAGTGTCCCTCAGGGGATGATTCTCCCTGAGAAACGCCCCGCTTGCCCAAATTGACAAGGAATAGTCATTTTGCTAAGATGAGCAGGCTCAAAAGCCAGGAATCGCCTCAGCTTAAAACGCGGAAAGCCGGAAGATTTTTCGATATACACCAGCGGGGAGTGGCGCAGCCTGGTTAGCGCGCCTGCCTTGGGAGCAGGAGGTCGTCGGTTCAAATCCGATCTCCCCGATTTTGGCCTTAGGCGAGAAAAGCTCGTCATGGCCAAGTGTAGAGCGATGAAGCAATATCATCAAATAAAGAGTATTACGCGTTTCGCTCGCACTGACATTCAGAAACGATAAACCCGAGAGCGCCTGTAGCTCAGGTGGATAGAGCAGCTGCCTTCTAAGCAGCGGGTCGGGAGTTCGAGTCTCTCCAGGCGCGCTCTCTATTTCCCCTTATTTTTCAATGGTTTTCCTCAAAATTTGTTTTTACAGGGCCTACGTCTATTTATCCTTTTTTAACAGCCCAATGTCAAAAGAGCGTCAAATCTGTAATTGATTTCTGAGTGCTCAATTTTAGACAATTTTGTCCCCAAATTGTCCACACGGATTTATGTTTCTTAGATATTATTGCTGAGCTTGATCATCTCTTAATCTAAGAACGATGGTCTGTCACGCCAGAGGTCGCGAGTTCAAGTCTCGTCGGCCCCGCCAGATAATTTCTTTATTTTAAACGTCTTCCCTTAATTTTCTCCTTTCAGTCCCATTACCTAAATTTCAGCAATTTTCAGTCAAATTTGTTACATATTTGTGACATGAGGAGAGGTCTATTAATGAAAAAATTAGCGACAAGAGAATTAATCCGAATGTGGATTGGAGCAGAGAATCGAAGACAGCTATTTAATTTTCAAAGTCTAAATCCAGGAGGGGGACATTACACTACTGGGCAAAAAGAATATGCAATAGAAAAAGCAAAATCCATAGGTATCAGAGCAACATCACGACTTCTCCAGGTTCCAAGAAGAACCATTCAAAGATGGTTACGAGCAGAAGCGATTGCTGTTAAGAGGCGTCCAGATTGGGTTTACGATTGGGCCGAATGGAGGAAGAAGAGATGGGAAAAATGGGAGAGGATAAAAGAAAGAAGGGGCTATTGACGCCACTTAAAAAGGGAAGTGTACGGAATTTTTAGGATGTCTATAGTACAGGAGAGAGCAATCCAAAAAATTCTACACTATAAAAAAGGGCCAGGGGGGAATTTTTGCACCCCATAAAAAAAGAGAGAGCCCAGTAAAATACTGGGAAAAACTGGCTCCGGGCTCACTAAAAAAGTGCCTGATTTTGAGCACCTTGAGCGCCCACGGGAGCTTCCTGAAGGCATCCCCGCGCCCCCCCCAAGCTGTCCTTGACATCTTTTTTTGTCATGATTTATACTTCCTCACGATGGTTGGAGGGGAGAATAGGAGCGAAATTCGCCCTCGGCCAGTGCCGCCGAAAACCAATTTTTTATATTTAAATTAGCATGAGGCAAAAATCAACAAATAAGACAGCTATAAAAAAGACGAATCGACGGCCTCAAAGGAATTCAAGAAACATTCTGGCTGGAGTGACGACCGGATAGCCAAGGACATGCAGATAAGCACTCAGACAATAAGGAATTGGCTGAAAGATCGAATTATTCCTTCTGATTTAGCCAAGCATGTTATCAGAGAATTTCTTAAAAAGCACTCATAGAAAAGGGGGGAGAGAATGAAAAAAGATAATGAAAAAGGGCATTTACAAGTTGGAATAAGTGCAGATAGCGCAATAAAAAGTTTAATAGATACCATTGAAAAAAGCTCAAAAGCTACAATCAGATTAACAGAAAAAATAAAATTCCTAAATTGCATTTTGGTTATCATCGGAATTATAGGGCTCATCTTTGGCGCTTTCTCTATCTATTTACAATTTTTTAGAAAATGAATAAAAGAAGGCCAATGAAACCAGTTTGATGGAATGGAAAGGCGAGACTCCCAAAGAAGCCGACCAGGGACTGAGGATGATAGGCTATTAAGAGGATTCGGAATGTGGAATTTACTAACCAATATAAAGCTACTGATTTTTATTGGGATTTCGAGTCCATTGATATTAATTATTATAAGTAAAATAATTCTGCTAGGTCAACCCCCGAAAGGAAATTTTATCAGAGAATGGAAGCACCGACTGGAGACCTATAACGGGTAAAATAATAAGGAATCGGATGAAAGGGCCGCTTTGCCCCCCTATGATCGGGCGTTCGTTCCAGTTCCCCCCTCTGATCAGCCTGTCTGTTTGTGATTTGGGCGGTCCTTGCGCTGCCTATGCTATTTACGCTGCATCCGATACCTCGCTACATCCTCCCCCTCACCTCTCCTCTTCCGAACAATAGGCCTGATAATGCTAGTTGGACTTATCTGATAAAAGGGAGGATAATGCCGCTACATTTTACTGATTCCTGCTCTCCTCCCCCTCAACCATCTTTCTTTCACCCGATCGCACTGCTCTGCGAAATCCTTACTTTTTTAATTATTCTTTTTTGATATTGTGAACCGGCTTGAATCTTTGGATTATGTTTTTCTCAATCCGTTCTGCCTCTTTTGTGGTTCCTGTATGTTTGACCTCAAATTTAGAAACATTGGGGACATCGCCATCGTTCTTATGCTGTAGCAATCGGCTTGGAAGGTCTCTTGCTTTCCCAACATACGTTAAGGTGCCTACCGGATTAAACAACTTATAGATTCCTGGCCCTTCCTTAACATTAACGATGTTTTTTTTAGAAAATCCTTTCTTTGGCATTGAGTTAAAACCTCCTTTTCAAATTATTTTAAATGCACTATCGGGGCCTCTGGCCTCCATGCGCCTCAGTTCTTTACTATCAATCATTCCTTTCCTTTATTCCATATGTCAAATTTTTTTTCCTCTCCTTAATTATCTTTTGAGGCACATACGGCCTACCTGATGATTTTTTCGTCCCGGTCGGATTCTCAAGCTCTTTGATTCTCCTTTCCAGCTCTTTAACTTTGCTTTCCAATTCTTCGACTCTGTCTTCTATTTCAGAAAGTTTATTCATTAATCTGCTCCTTTTAGGTCCATGGCAAACTCCTAACCTGTGCAGTGATAGACAAATGCCACGAGGTTCACAGACCGACTGCATCCCTCATCAACGAAACTAGGAGTCCCTTCAACACTTCAAACGTGATAGAGCCTCCTTTTTCGCCACTACTCCCATCGCTTTCTTCCTACGCGTATCTTCTCTTGCGGCCTGACAAAACTCATGCCCTGCCCATGTTAGCATTTGGATCATGTACTCTGGCGCGGTGCTCATATTTGTAGTCATGTCAGTCCCCTTGGCCAATCCTGCATCCACTAGAAGATAAGCGTGGTAACCGATTGCTTCGTCCGAGTATCCCTCGATCTTCAAGGGATCAGGAGCCCAGCCTGCTGAGTTGTCTTCGATGGCGATGAGCATCTTTCGGATTAACTCCATATCTCGCTTCACGAAACACCTCTCCATAAAAAGGTATCACATCTATTGCCGATCATTATGCCTCTGGCCTCCCATGCGCCTCTATTTTTCTTTTTTATTATCTTCTTTAGCCTTTCCTTCATTTTTTGAATTAATAATTTTGATTGGTATTGGGAGCTGACCTAAAAAAACACTAACAAGACTACGTCGAATAATTTCCTGATCAACTATAATATCTGTATGACCCTTTGGGATATATACCCCCCGCTTGAGGTGAACTTTATCAAAGCTATAATTTAATGCATTGGCCATTTCATAAAGAAGGTCAGCAAGCAATTCATTGGATGCTTTTACACAGGCGTCAAGTCTTGACTGAAAGTTTGGCTCTTTGGGATCTTTAGGAAAATTCAGATAGTTATCTAACAATAATTTCCATGTATCCACGACTTTCTGATTTTTATAAAATTCAATATCAATCATATTTAGCGCTTCAACATGTTGTGGATTTAGGGGAAATCCTCTCGTTGCCATAAGAGTTCGGAATATGTTCATTTTTCTGTTTCTTTTTTCTCTATTATTTTCCATATACTTTTGAATTTGAATTGCTACTAAGGGAGCCAAAAGTATGGCGATAATGACGAGCCAGTCACTTATAGTCATTATAACCTCCTTTTATCCTTCTTATTTATCGAGACGATCCTCTGAGAATAATTCATGTAGCAGGCAAAAAAAGTTAAGACAATAATTTTTGTTTTCATTTTTTCCTCCCCCTTTAATTTATTCTCTTTGGTCTGGTCTCACAAGGTCCGGTCAGGGAATCTTTTTTTATCTCCCCCTCCCTTTTGCAGCTCTCACAATCTGCCAAAAAAAGGCCGGTCGAAGCATAGTCATGCTAGATCATGGGAGCTCCGCAGCCCGGGCAACCGATGGCGCCGAAGCTGATCTTCAGCCCCATTTACTTTTCCCCGATATCCTCTCCCGGCTCCACTTTTTTTCCTTCCTGAACTTCTTGAATCGTTTCTTCGGGTGCAGGTATTTTTTTCACTATCTGTTTTTTTGCCTTTCGTTTTTTGCCTATTTTTATATCAGCTAAATCCGCCAGAACTTCTTTGTCGAGCAGATTTTTTAGGGCCTTAACAATATCATCAAAACTTACCTTTGCTCCTGCTCCGCGATTTATTTCGCGATTTAAAGCCTTTAATACAGTTTGACTGAACAAGGCTTGGGCAAGAGCACTTGGCTCGAGCATTGTTTTCTTAGTCCAATATTTTTCGAGATCGCTTTTTAGATAGTTCTTTTTTTGTAGAAGTCCGAATTTCTCGGAGACTTCGTCCGGCCTCTCATCGAAGTCTTTTAAAAAATCTGTCTTAAAAACTATGGCCCGCTCGATGCCTTCGGTTTCGCTGAAGCTGATGTGGAATAATTTCCACTCGACGCCGTTTGTTAAGATGATCCATTTTGTGCCGCTCTTCATCGCATAACCTTCTGCTTGTTCGATATGTCTATCAGCCAATCTCAATCCAGCTTGTTTTACCTCAATGAGGAATTCTACCTGTCCTTGAAGCTTGATGGCTATATCGCAATATTTTTCTTTTATTTGGAACTCTTTGCTTATTTCAGTGAAAATATCGTAGCCGAGTGCATCTTTAAAAAACTGAACTACATACATTACAACATCAGCTTCCCTTTTCCCCTGCCCTTGTGCTCCTTTAAAAATATTAGAAAAAATTTTAAGTTGCTTTTTTAATTCCTTTTCCATTTTTCCCCTCCTATTTTTCTCTCATTCATTCTAATCCTAGCAAATCGAGACGTCAATGCCTCCCTTTCATTCTTGCCCTATTATCCGCCTTCATGCTTCCTCCTGGCCTCCTATCTTCTTTCCACTCCCCCGTGTATCCGATCACGGCGTCCACGAAAAGGGATTTGGTGCCAGGGTTGGTGATCCTGATCTTGTCCACGCCCGGGCTGCCTTCAAAGGAACAGGTCAGCGGCAGGATAAAGCCAGTCGCCGACACTCCCAGGATCATCCAATCGTAGTGTTGTTTGCCCTGCGTGTCCTGCCACGGACACCAGCCTTCGAGGCCAATGTCCAGCCCTCCTTTGCCGACTACTGAACCGCTGTCAGCCATCACTCCGCCGCCTTCTGGGATCCAGCTGATAATTGGGAGGGGATAAAGCTTGTTCTCCATTAGCACGACAAGCTGCCCGCCCGGCAGGATTTCCGCACTGCGGCCGTCCGGCGCACCCAGCGAATCTTCCGCGTTTTGGACGTCCTTTTCGCAAACGACGCCCAGGGCATAAAATTTCTCCCTTTGCGGCTGATCCTGCCCTGGCGCCTTCCCAGGAAAACCGCTCGGGGCGGTGGCTAGGATGCTGGCCGACAGGAAAAGGAGAAAGCCGGCCGGCAGCAATCCTCTATTTCTCATGAACACCAGTCCTTCGCTTCTATAAATATTATATCACGTCAGGCAAGATTCGCCCTCCTCCGGAACTACATCTCTTCTCATACCGTCCCGAGGGAAGAACAACTCTGCTCTGATCAGACACAAAACAAGTAATCCGAATCTTCGGTCACCGATAAGGTGTCATTTTCTTCATCGGTCAACAAGAGGGTTGACAACGGGGCGCTGCCTTGCAGCGCCTATTCTCTCGGAGGCGATGTCTTCGCTTGCGAAGACGAGCCGAGGAGAGAATTGGTGCAGAGTCCGATGTTGAAAAGGTGGAAACCCCTATATGGGCTGATCTGAAAAGTTTGAGAACGACCACCGCTCGCTGCGCTCGCGGCAGGCGGTCAAGAGACCGCCGTCCATTATTTCCTCTCGGAAAGAAGTCATGTTTTCAACATCTCGAATTTTCTTTCTTTTGTTGCTCTTTTATTATTACTATATGGAAAAACATAGGGGTCTAACTCTTTTTTTTCCTATAGTTTATCGTGATAAGATTTGATTTTCCTGTCCTTTTTTGGATCGAAATCCACCCGGTTTTCAGCAGTTTTGCCGTTGATTTTCGCACTACTAACACCTTGCAACCAAGCTCGTCTGCGATTCTTTCCTGCCCCACAAAGGTCGCACCTGGAATTGTCATCCGGGGGTCTTTCGGCTGCGAGTACTGATAGTACTTCTCCCATACATCCCTGTCGGTGCCGTTCAGTTCACGGTCATTTAACAGGGCGTTCGGCAGGATGATAAAAAAGTCATTGTTTGGGGGTATTTTAGGCTTCGGTGGCTCGGCTTTAATCCACTCCGGAAGGTCGTCCCATGAGGGTGGCTTACCTAAAGATGAAACAGCCTCCTCGACCGTTGGGATCACGCGCTCTGTCCAATGCCAATCCTCCTCCCTCTCTCGGTCGCAATAGAAATGATTTTCTTCCGGGTAGCGGCGATGGCCTGGCAGAGAGTTTGTTTTTTGACCGTCGTCCAAATTGTCCACGAGAACCTCCTGTGCTCAGCAGGGGTGCTCATGTTTTTGCTCATCTCGCTCATAGGCTCTCGTGACGACTCGTTCTGCTGATATTATAAAAAAATTTACTTATTCTATTCAGCCATGGCAGGCTCTAACACCTGCTTCATTTTTCTGATCTGAGAAACGATGAATACAGCTTTAGGCTGCGTTAAAATACTTCTAAAATAATCACGGCAGGCGCGCTATTTTATTCTCTGACTTGATGGGAAGGGGAAAGTCAAGACATCCGCTTGAGGCCTTTTTCGATCTGATTTTTATCGACCTTGATGACGACCGGCCGGCCGTGGGGGCAAAGCGATGGGTTTGAGGTTTTGAACAGCTCCTCGACCAGATAATCCATCTTCTCCTGCGGCAGAGTTTCCTTGGCTTTGATCGCTGTCTTGCAGGCTAAGGTGGCCAGAAGCTTTTCTTTTCTCCTCTCCATCTCTTCTTCCCCCATTTCTTCAAGGAGAGCCAGGAAGGCCTCTTTGGCGGCTTCCGGTTCGAAGATATCAGGGAAGCCGTTGAGGACATAGGTCCTTCCTCCCATGGCTTCCACTCTAAACCCGGCCTCTTCAAGCAGGGGCTGGTTCTTTTCCAGGCTCAAGACCAGAGAAGGAGAGAGGTCAAACAAAAGAGGTATCAACGGGATCTTTTGCGGCCAGTGTTTTTGAGCGTCGATCTCCTTGTATTTTTCAAACAGGACCCTTTCATGGGCGTTGTGCTGGTCGATGATGAAAAGCCCCTCCTCGCCGGCAGCCACGATGTATGTATTCAAATATTGCCCCAGGACACGAGGATAAGCCTGGCCTTCCTTTGACTCTGCCTCCGGAGGAAATAGTCTCCGGCCCTCCGTCTCCGGCTTTTCCGTTTTCAGCAGCGCTCTCGGCGCTGCTGCTTCTTCTACTCGGGACGCCAGGCTCGCCCTTTCCTGAGCAGGATAAATCTCTTTAATTCCCCTGTCCTTGAGCATGGCCTTTTCCACGCCCCGGAGCAGCAGGTAAAAGATGAACTGGCCGTCGCGGAACCGGACTTCCGCTTTGGCCGGATGAACATTCACATCCACCTCGGCGTAGGGAAGAGTCAGAAAAAGAAAGGCCTCGGGGAACAAGTCCTTTTCCAGGAAGCCTCGGTAAGCCTGATTGAGCGCAGCCTGGAGGATGCGGTCTTTCACCAGGCGTCGGTTGACAAAAAAGAGCTGATGGGTTTTGTCCGTCTTCCCAGAGGGGGGACGAGACCCGTATCCATAGATGCGGCTTTCTCTTTCCTCAAAATCAATCTCCATAAGTTTCTCTAAAACGTCCTTCCCATAGAGCTGAAAAATCCTCTCTTTATGGCTGCTCACTTGAGGACAGCTCAGGATTTCTCGCCGCGACTGAACCAAAGAAAACCTGACTTCAGGAAAGGCCAAGGCCAGGCCGCTTAAATAACGGACGATCACATTGAGCTCGGACTGGTCGGAGCGAAGAAATTTCCGCCTGGCCGGCAGGTTATAAAACAAATCTTTGACTTCCACGCTGGTGCCTTTGGGAAAGGCGGTATCCTGGACGGAAACCAACACCCCCCCTTTTCGCTCGATGCCTATCCCCATCTCCCCCTCCGAAGTCTTGAGGACCAATTGGGAAACGGCGGAGATGCTGGCCAGCGCCTCTCCCCTGAACCCCAGAGTCGAGATCTTGTCCAAGTCCTGCTCGCTCGCGATCTTGCTCGTCGCGTACCTTTCAAAACAGAGCTGCGCGTCCTCCCGGCTCATTCCGGCACCGTTATCCTGGACTTTGATGGATTTTTTTCCCCCAGCCTGAAGCTCCACTTTGATTTCTGAAGCGCCGGCATCAAGGGAATTCTCGACCAGCTCTTTGACCACAGAAAATGGTCTCTCGACAACTTCGCCGGCGGCGATTTTCTGGGAGATTTCAGGAGGGAGCAGCTGGATTTTTTTCATTCAGGGCACACTTTCTCTATCCTGCTATCTTTCCCCAGGTTTGTTTTGACTCCACTCGGGTGATCTTCACCTTCACCGCCTCACCCGGGTTGATTGCGCCAAAAGAGACATGAACGTCAATATAATTGGAGGTCAGGACTTCTTCGCCTGTGCCGTTTTTCTTGATGACGATCCCATCGAGCTCATGGCCCAGGAAAGTCAGACGGAAAGCCCGGCGTTTTTCTTCAGACAACTTTCTCAATAGCGTCGACCTCTCGCGCTTGAGGCGTCCTTCGACCTGGGGCCAGCCTTCTGCCTGAGTGCCCGGCCGCGGGGAGTAAGTGAAAACATGCAAATAGGTCAACGGTGAATTCTCGAGAAAAGCAAAAGTCTTTTCGAAATCCTCCTCCGACTCGCCAGGAAATCCGCTGATCATGTCCGCTCCGACCGAAGCTTCCGGAGAGTTCCGCCGCAGCCGGGACAGAATCCGCTCGTACTCAGAAATCCGCGATCCCCGCCCCATCAGCCTGAGGATGCGGTCCGAGCCGTGCTGCAAGGAGAGGTGAAAGTGAGGGCATACTTTTTGACTTCCGCTGATAAAATCTATGAGCTCATCATCTAAAAAACGAGGGTCGAGGGAACTCAGCCTCAGCCTGGCCATCCCTTCAACCTCCACCAGCCCCTGTAATAAGTCGAGGAGAGAGCTCTTTGGCTGCAGGTCATGCCCGTAAGAGGAGAGATGGATTCCACAAAGGACTATCTCTTTGAAGCCCTGACGAACGAATTTTTTGGCCCGTGAGAGGATCGCGTCTCTATCAAAGCTCCGGCTCTTCCCTCTCACGTAAGGAATGACGCAGAAAGTGCACCGCAGATTGCAGCCGTCCTGGATTTTAAGAAGAGCGCGGGAGCGCCAGGGCTGAGAAACAGCCTCCCGAGCGCTGGAGACATGCCTAAGGACCCGCGCTGTCAGGTTGCCTTTTTCTTCATTAGAAAGGAACAGCCAGGCCTGGGGAATTTTTTCGAACTCCGGCCTCAGACCGTCCACGGCACAGCCGGCGATGATCAGTTTGGCTTGAGGGTTTAAGCGGAAAATTTTTCTGATGAATTTGCGGACATCCCGGACCGCTCGATTTGTCAAAGTGCAGGTGTTGACGACAACGACGTCGGCTCTGGTCGAATCCTCCTCCAGTCTGAGCCCTCCCTGTTCGAACTCCTCGGCCCAGGAAAAGGCTTCGGCTTGATTCACCCGGCAGCCAAAATTCTGGATGGAAAAAGAGGTCATCGCTGCCGTCGAATCTTATTCGAGGTTTTTTCTACTTGAGCAGCCAGATTTTTCCTGTATTCTTCTAATCTTTTTTTCAGGCGGGGGTTTTTCAGGCTCAAGATTTGGACGGAGAGAAGGGCCGCGTTGGAAGCTCCTGCCTGGCCCAATCCCATCGTGGCCACGGGAATTCCTTTAGGCATCTGAACGGTAGAAAGAAGGGCATCCAGTCCGGCCAGGCCGGCGCTCTCCACCGGAACCCCGATAACGGGCGCGGAAGTGTGGGCCGCGACAAATCCTGCCAGATGAGCGGCTTTGCCGGCCACAGCTATAAAGACTTTCACCCCATCTTCCTCGAAGTCGGCGATAAGCTTCCTCGTCCGCTCAGGCGAACGGTGAACTGACGTCACCTCGAGGCCGTGAGAGACGCCGAATTGTTTGAGCAGGTCGAGAGCCTCTTTGATGATGTCATAGTCCGATTCGCTCCCGATCAAAACAGCAACGTCCATGATTCCCTCCTATGTCAAGGCTCCGATATCCCGCCGGAAGTGCATCCCCTCAAAGGAAATGCCGGAGACGCCGCTGAAGATATTTTCCATAGTCTCAGCGAGAGTATTCCCCGTGCTGCAGACATTGAGCACTCTTCCGCCGTTCGTATAGTACTCTCCGTTTTCGTACTTCGTGCCGGCATGGAAAATGGTGATCCCGGGTATGGCAGAGATCTCCTTCAGGCCGTGAATCAATTTGCCCTTCTCGTAGGCCACAGGATAGCCCCCCGAGGCCAAAACAACGCAGCCTGAGGCCTTGGCGCTCCACTGAATCTCCTGCTGCAAAACGTTCTCCTCAAGAGCGTGGAGAAGGACATCGACAAGGTCAGACTCGAGCCGGAGCATCTGGACTTGTGTTTCCGGGTCTCCGAACCGGCAGTTATATTCCAAGACCTTGGGCCCCTCTTCTGTCAGCATCAACCCGACGTATAAAACTCCTTTATACTTTCTCCCTTCCTCGCGCATCCGGTTTATCGTGGGAAAGACGATATTGTTGATGACACCCGAGAACATTTCCGGGTTTATGAACGGCGAAGGCGAAATGGCCCCCATCCCGCCGGTGTTCGGCCCCCTGTCTCCATCATAGGCCGCCTTGTGGTCCATGGTCGTCACGAGAGGCTGCATCTTGGCGCCGTCGGAGATGACGATAAAGGAAACTTCTTTGCCCTTGAGGAATTCCTCGACGACGATTTTTTTCCCCGCCTCTCCGAATTGTCTTTTCACCATGATCACGTCCACGGCTTCCTCGGCCTTGCGGAGGCTGGGGCAGACGATGGCTCCCTTACCCGCGGCCAGGCCATCCGCTTTGACCACCAGAGGAAAGAAAAATTCTCCGGACTTGAGGATCCGCAGGGCTTGAGTCGGGGTTTCGGCCACCTTGAACCGCCCCGTGGGAATCCGGTGGCGCTCCATGAATTGTTTGGCAAAAATCTTGCTCCCTTCAAGCTCGGCCGCCTTCTTGTTAGGGCCGAAGATGCGCAGACCCCGCTCGACGAACGCATCGACGATCCCTAAAGTGAGCGGAACTTCCGGCCCGACAAGAGTCAAGTCAATTTTCTTCCCGGCCGCAAAATCAGCCAGTCCGGGGATATCGGAATCGGCGATCGGCACATTTTCACCGAGGCTCATCGTGCCGGGATTTCCCGGAGCGCAGTAAAGCTTTTCCACCCGCGGGCTGTGAGAGATCTTCCAGGCCAAGGCATGCTCTCTGCCGCCTGAACCTACGACCAATATTTTCATGCCACCATCCCTCTTTTGCCTGTCATGGCGAGGAGTCTCTCGTTAAAGAGACGGCGAAGCAATCTCCATTTGAAATTCCTCGCTCCGTTCGCGATGACAATAGCAGTATATTTCGCGCCTTTCGATATTGATCACTTCGCTAATTCCTCGACGAGATGCTCGATGAGGCCGGGGCGCGGAAAAATGCTTTTCAGGATTTTAGCGGCCAGGGAAACCGAATCCTTGAGAGGGAGACAGAATTTCATCTCCAAATAATTCCGGCGCAGCTTCCGCACCTCTTCCTTGACCTTTTTATTCTTGATGACAACCTCGGCCAGATAGCCCGCCAGCACATCGAAATCCTTCTCGGCCATGCCGAAGCGGGTCATCTCCTGCACGCCCAGGCGGATGCCGCTGGCATCGAGGAATGTCTCATCGTCAGGAAGGGCCTGGTGGTTGGTGACAATATTATTCTCCTCCAGGCGCCGGGCGATCTGTTGGGCCGGCCCGTAGGGCCGCACCCGGATTAGAACTTGGTGAGTTTCGGTAAACCCGTCCTTCTCATCGCCTTCTACCGGCATCCCCTGGTTCTTGAGCGCGCGGGCAAAGGCCTTGGCGTTTTGCCTGACCTTCGTCTGGTATTCCTCTTTAAAAGCGTTCAATTCATAGGCCGCTACGAGCAGCGCCAGGAGAGTGCCCAAATGGTGATTGCTGGTCGACCCGGGAAAAGCCCGGCTTTTGACATCCAGCCAGAAGTTGCGCAGCGGACTCCCGGAGGGAAAGTTGCCGGCGATGAGACCTCTCTGCGGGCCGAAAAAGGTCTTGTGGGTGCTCCCCGTGATGACGTCAGCGCCTTCCCGCAGGGGCTCTTGAAAGGCGCCATACAGTCCGAGGACATGGGCCATGTCATACATGATCACGGGCCGCTTCGGCCACCCCTTGACCTCGCGGGCGACAAAATTGACCGGCTCGGGGTAGAGGAACATGCTCTTGCCGAAGATGATGAGCTCCGGCCTCTGCTCCTCCAGGAGATCTGCCAACTTGTGGAGGTCGGCCTTGTAGGGATTGTCGCTGGAGACGGGGAAATTGAGGACATTCTCTTTCCCGGTCTTCGGGTCCTCCTCGACGAAATTGAAGAGCGCACCCATGGGCTGGGAGCTGAGATGGCCGCCTTTGGTCAGCTCGTTGTTCATGACCAGCCGCATCTTCCGCATGGGCTGACCCTCAGGCCGATTGCGGTTGAGGAAGCGGACCATTGCTTTGAACACGACTTCGTTAGCCATCTGGCCGCTGATGGGCCTCAGTTCGACATCAGAACACCTGAAATATTGGCCCAACTCCTTCTGGGCTTCGACTTCCACATCCCGGATGAAATCGGTCCCTTGATAAAAATAGACTTCCTCCCCTTTCATGGTCCTGTGCTCGGCATACCGGCCGGAGGGGTCGGAAATTTCGCAGAGTTTGACCAGAAGCGACGGAGTGCTCTCGGAGGGAATAAGGTTGAAAGACTCCGCCTGCCTCCAGTAGTTATTCTGTTCGATCTTTTGCCCTAACGAAAGGATTTTTTCGGAAAGGGAGGTCATCGGCGTTTTCTCCTTTTTTCTGCCTTGGAATTCTTTCTCTCGAGGCCTGTGATTTTCTCAACTCTCCGCTCGTGCCGGCCTCCTTCGAAGGGGGATTCGAGCCAGGCGGTAACGATAGCGGCGGCTTCCTCGATCGTCAGAACTCGCCCGCCCAGAGTCAGACAATTCGAGTCGTTGTGCTTGCGGCTTATCTCGGCCGTGTAAATGTTCCAGCAGGGAGTTGCCCTGATCCCTTTAAATTTATTGGCTACTATGGCCATGCCCAGCCCGGTGCCGCAAAACAGGATGGCCCGGTCGCATTCCCCGGCCAGAATACTCTCCATCGCTCGAGCGCCATAATCTACATAGTCAACCGTTTCACCCGGGCCGCAGCCAAAATCCTTGAAGGCAATCCTTTTCTGTTCCAGGCGGGCCAGGATCTCCTTCTTGAGGTCAAAACCGGCGTGGTCAGAAGCCAGGGCGATTTTCATTTTCAGATCCTCCGCTCAAGACTCACGGGAAAACGAGGGAACCGAAGATTCCTCCGCATTTAACGAGAATTCGTATCTTCCGGCAATTTGGCTGCCTCGGGCATAACCTCCAAGGCTTTCAGGACGGCGGCGTCAGTTTTCAGGTAGACTTTCGTCCCTTCCTCGATCCCCCAAAGAGAGGAAACGATCTCGCGTTCCAGCTCTCTTTTGATCTCCCCCTCTGACTCATTGAACTTGGCTTCGTCAAAGGCTATTTTGTTCAGCCGGAGATAGTCCTTAAAGTCCTCGAGGACCGAGGCCTCAACAATAATATCCTTCCCGACAACGATCTTACCCCCATTAGAATGGCCGGCCTTGTCCTCATCGCGCGGAAAGATGAGGTTCTTGGACAATCCGGTCTGGTGACCGACAAATTTGCGGGCATACCCGAAAAAGGCTCCCTTGATCAACAACTCTGCGGTCAACGGCGCCAGGGTGGAAGAGACTTCGTAATCCGGAGCGATCCCTCCCTGGCCAAGGACTTTCCTTCCTTTGTCGGTGTATTTCACTTCCCTCTGTTCCTCGGGCGCCTTCTTTAAGAGCATATAATCCTCGATATGGCCATAATCTCTCTGGATCGACCTCCCGCTCGGGGTGTAATACTTGGCCGTGGTCAGGGCAACCGCGAGACTGTCGCCCAACGGGAAAACAGTCTGAACGAGCCCCTTGCCCCAGGAGTCTTCGCCGACCAGCAACCCGCGGTCGTGGTCCATGATAGCGCCGCTGACGATTTCCGAAGCACTGGCGCTTCCTCGGTTGATCAGGATGACGAGAGGAATATTCTCATACTGATTATCTTTATCGGCCTTGAATTCTTTGTTATAGATTGTGTTGCGGCCCTTTATGGAAACGATCAGGTCTCCCTTAGGCAAGAATTCATCAGAGATCAGGATGGACTGGAAAAAGGGACCGCCGCCGTTCCTTCTTAAATCGAGGATAAGCTGTTTCATCCCCTGCTCGCCGAGAAGCTCCATCTTTTCTTCAAATTCTTCTGTTGTCGTCTCGGCAAAGTTGCGGATAAAGATGTAACCGACATTATTTGTGACCATGAAGGCGTAGGGGACGCTTCGCAGGGGTATTTCTTCCCTCTCGATGGTCAGGTCCATAGGCTTGTCCAGACCTTCCCGGACGATCGTGATGGTGACTTTCGTTCCTTTGGGCCCTCTGAGCTTTTGCATCGCTTCAAAGCTCGATATCGGCTTGGTGCTTTCTCCGTTGATATGGGAGATGATATCCCCGGGCAGGATGCCCAAGCGGCTGGCCGGCGTCCCTTCGATCGGAGAAATGACGACAAGGTTATCTCCCTGTTTCGAAATCTGGATGCCCAGCCCGAAGTACTTTCCGACGTATTCTTCGCGCATGCGCAGGAAACTGTCCGGGTCGAGAAAATAGGAATGAGGGTCAAGCGTTTCGAGCATCCCTCTGATCGAAGAATAGACGAGCTTTTCTGGTTCGACCTTGCTGTAGTAATTTTCCTCGATCAGCGAAAGAAGGGAAGAAAATTTCACCAACGACTGATCCCAGAGGTCTTCCTCCCGGGCCCCAAGATGGACAAGGGCAAAGATAAGCAAGCAGCCTAAAATGACTTTCTTTTTCATGCGTCTCTTGAGTTTTAATCTTAGCAAACCCCCCTGGCCTTGTAAAGATGTTATTGCAACCCGTTCCTTGACTAAATCCTTGCTAAAAGCTATATTTATTTTGTTATCCTGACGAGTCAAGTCATATGTTTGGAAATATCGGCTTTCCCGAGCTGCTTATTATTATGGCTATTGCCCTGCTCATTTTCGGGCCCAAAAAGCTTCCCGAAGTGGGCAAATCTATAGGGAAAGCCATCCGGGAATTCCGCAAGGCTTCGGATGAAATCAAGGAAAAGATCGATCAAGAGATTCAAGCGGACGAATTCCGGGAAATCAAGGAAGAGCTGAAGAAGGACATCAAAGAGGATGAGGAAGGGAAGAAAATCTCCTGACGAGATGACCTTCCTTGAACATCTCGAAGACCTCAGGAAAAGAATCTTCTATTCCGCCATCGCGATTTTCGTCACCGTCATTCCCTGCTGGATCTTCAGCAAAACCGTCTATACGATTCTGGCCAGACCCGTGACCAAATACCTTCCCGAAGGGGTCAAGATGGCCTACACCAGCCTGACGGCGCCGTTCATGCTCTACATGAAAGTGGCCTTCCTCACCGCCATCTTCGTCACGTCGCCCTTCCTCTTTCTCCAGCTCTGGTACTTTGTCGCCCCCGGCCTCTATCAGAAAGAAAAAAAATACGTCGTTCCCTTTGTCTTATTCACCACGATTTTTTTTGTTCTCGGCGCGCTTTTCGGCTATTTTATTGTCTTCCCCTGGGCCTGCCGCTTCTTCCTCAGCTTGGGCTCGGACTTCACTCCCGTGCTGACCGTTGATACCTATTTCAGCTTCTCCCTGCGCGTCCTTCTCGGCATCGCTCTGGTCTTTGAAACGCCGACGCTTATCCTTTTTCTCTCCAAGCTCGGCCTGGTCACCTCCCGCTGGATGGTTAAAAATTTCAAATATGCCGTGCTCGCCGTCTTCGTCATCGCCGCCGTGATCACCCCCACTCCCGATATGGTCACGCAAAGCATCGTCGCCGTCCCGATGCTCGTTCTCTATGGCCTGGGCATCCTGATCGCCTTTCTTTTCGGCAAGGAGCGAAAAACAAGAAAAGAGAAAAAAGAGAAAACGAATGAGGATATAGCCGGGTAGGACGAGGGAAGGAAGAAAACGGAACATGGAAAAAAAAGCGCGGCTCATCGGCCTCACCGGGACAAACGGTGCCGGGAAAGGAGAAGTGGCGGCCTACCTGAGGAAAAAGGGATACGCCTACTTTTCCTTCTCCGACCTGATCCGAGATGAGCTGAAGAACAAAGGAAAAGAACTCACCCGGGATAATTTGATCGCCACGGGAAATGCTCTGCGCCAAAGATACGGAGCCGACATCCTGGCCCGCCGGGTGATGAAAAAAGCCAAAGGAAGGAAGGCTGTCATCGACAGCATCCGCACGAGCGAAGAAGTGGCGCTCCTGCGCCGGCAGAAAGGATTTCTTCTCCTGGCCGTCGATGCTCCGGTGGAACTGAGATACAAAAGGGTGAAGAAAAGAGGGAGAACGGAATCGGCCTCGACTCTTGAAGAATTCATGGCCAAGGAAAAAGAGGAGATGACCGGCTCAGCCGGCGAGCAGCAATTGCGGCTCTGTCTCGCGCTGGCCGATATCACCATAATCAACGACGGCACGCTGGCCGCTCTTCACCGAAGGATAGAGAAATGCCTATGACATTAAAACGAATCTCTAAGGACGATTATTATCTCGGCATCGCCAAAGAAGTCGCCCGCCGAAGCACCTGTTTTCGCCGTTCCATCGGCGCCATCATTGTCCGGGATGACCAGATCATCTCCACCGGGTACGCGGGAGCGCCCCGCAAAACCAGGGACAGCTTCGAGCACGGGTTTTGCCTCCGCGACAAGCTGGGCATCCCCCACGGCGAACGCTATGAGCTCTGCCGGAGCGTTCACGCCGAACAGAATGCCATCATCAATGCGGCCCGGGCGGGCGTAAGCCTCCTCGGAGGGGACATCTACGTCTACGGGAACGTTTACGGCGGGGATAAACCCATCAATGCCTTCCCCTGCTTCATCTGCAAAAAAATGATCATCAACGCCGGCCTCGACCGGGTCGTCTGCTCCACCGCCACGGGGAAGAAAAAGACTTTCCGCGTCAGCCAGTGGGCCAAAGACTGGACCAAAGGCGACATCCTGGACGACCGACACCAGTATGGCTGATCTGTTTTAGGATGATGAAGAGATCTATTGTCATTTTTATTATTCCCATATTTTTTATTTTTTCTATAAAATTAATATCCAGCAGCCGCGGCTTCCCCCAGGAAACCACGCCTCTGCCCGGTTCCAAGGTCAGCCTCCTCAGGCTCCTGGGTCTAGCGGCGTCGCCCGAATCCATAGACTATGTTCAGAACAAGACGCAGTTCCAGCTCCACACCCTTCTCACCGAGCAGCGCCACCCCAAAACCTGGAACCTGAGCGAGCGCATCAAGAAGGATGTCGCCGACGGCCTGAGGATGCTGCTCTCGGTGGACGATGACATCAACAAGCGCCTGGAAACCCTCGCCTCGGATAAACAGGCTCTCGGGCCGCTCGTCTCGGCCCTCAAGGAAGCCATCCTTTCCCGGAACAAAATCTACATCTACGGCTGCGGCGCCACAGGCAGGCTGGCCAAGCAGATGGAAAGCTCCTTCTGGCGTCCTTTCTGGAGAAGGATCAAGGCCGACGATAAAATCTGGCCGAAACTTAAGCTTCGCCTCTCCCCCGCCATCGAAGACGAACTCATCGGTGAGATGACCGGGGCCGACCGCGCGCTCATCAGCTCGCTCGAGGGGTTCGAAGATTTGCAGCTTATCGGACGCTTGCAGCTCGCCGATAGAGGAATCAAGAAAGGGGATGTCGTTATCTCCGTCACGGAAGGCGGTGAAACATCCTCTGTCATCGGGACGGTTCTGGCCGCCCTTGATTTGTGGAAAGAAAACGGTGTCTACGACCCGGCTGAGACACGGAAGAAGCTCTTTTTCGTCTACAACAATCCCGATGATCGACTCCTGCCTTTCCTCCGCAGCCGCCGGGTGATCGAGGAACCGGGCATCACCAAAATCAACCTGACCACCGGCCCTCAAGCCATCACCGGCTCCACCCGGATGCAGGCTACCACCATCGAAACCTTCGTCATCGGGAATACGCTCCAGGAAGCCGTCAGGAGGACTTTAGAAGAGCTTCTCTCCAAGAAGGAAATGGCCAAGGCCGGATTCGAAAGCGCTCCGTCGCTCGAAGAAAAGCTCCGCGGATTTTCTTCCATCCTCGAGGAAGTACAGAGGAGCATCCCCGCTATCGCCGGGCTGACCACACTCGAGGCCGATACTTATAGTCAGGGTCACTTTTCCAGTTACTTCTCCCGAAAATCGATGATCACCGTCTTTATCGACAGCACCGAGCGAAGCCCGACTTTCCGCCTTTATCCTCTCGACACCACGGCCGAGCCGAAACGCAAATGCTGGATCGAGGTCTGGACGCCCGCTCGGAACCTTGAGGAAGCGTGGCTGGCCTTTCTCGGCCGGCCGTTCCGGGGCTTGTCCCCTGAGTTCTACCAGACACATTTTGAAGAAGAGATCGATGATCCTTATCTCCGCCAAGCGGCCCTGGAAAGCTTGCAGCACGCCGGAAATGACCAGCAGTTCCTGTATGATTTTTCCTTCTCCGAAAGTAACATCAAGAAGCGGGGTCCGGAAAAGGGCGACCTCGGGGTGATGATCCTGGTCGGCCCCGAGGAAGAGGAATTCCAAAAGGAAGGCTCCCCCTTGCGCCGGTTTGCCGACCTCTTTCTCCAGAACGGGGCCAAGGTTGCCCTGATTAAGATCGGAGGCAGGCCTGCCGGCGGATTGTCTGATTTTATCCCGGGCTCCTCAGGGCCGTTCATTTTTCTCCGTCTCTCCGACGAAAACGACCCCTTCGACGTGAGCCAGCAGGTCGGCCTGAAAATGCTTCTAAACGCTCACTCCACGGCGGTAATGACTCGCCTGGGGAAGGTCATCGGCAACACGATGACGAATGTCAGCCCCTCCAACCTCAAGCTCATCGGCCGGGCGACTTACCTCATTCAGTCTCATGTGAACGATGCCTTGGCCCGTCCCGCGTGGGTGAAGCAACGCGGTTACAGAGAACCCATTACCTACGGTGAAGCCAACGCCGTCCTCTTTGACTCCAGCGCTTTTTTAAAGGACAAGAGAGAGACCGTAGGTCAGACCGCTGAGGTCGCTGTCTCGATCATCCGCATCCTTGAGTCCTTGCGGCAGAATCGGGGGATTTCCAATGAGGAGGCGTTGGAGTTGGTCCAGAAGCTTGGGCTGAATCAATATTTGGGGTCAAACCTACACAATTGACACTTTGATTCCTCCGCTGAGAAAAGACCTTTTTTACTGCCGTCTTTATTCTTAGGAAAAGCCCTTTTTTACAAGGACAGCGGACATGGCAAGGCAACTGCGGATCGAATACCCAGGGGCCTTCTATCATATAATGTCCAGGGGGAACCAGAAACAGGCTATCTTCCTTCAGGATCAGGATAAGCGCCATTTTTTAGGATGCCTCTCAGAAGCCTATAAGAAGTTTGGCGCGGTCGTCCACACTTATTGTCTCATGGAAAACCATTATCACCTTATGCTCGAAACGCCACAGGGGAATCTCTCGAAGATCATGCATTTCATCAATACGTCCTATACAATTTACTTTAATAGGCGGCAAGCAAGAGTGGGGCACCTTTTCCAAGGGAGATTCAAAGCTATTCTTGTAGACGCCGATGTATATGCCAAAGAGTTGTCGTGCTACATTCACTTGAATCCCTTGCGAGCCAGAATCGTTGATGACCCGGGAAGATATCCGTGGTCGAGTTGCCGGGAATTCATCGGACTCCGGGAGATCCCTTCCTGGTTGAACACATCATTCATATCTGCTTATTTCGGGAGGGATGTCAACGCTGCACAAAAGGGATACAGGAATTACCTGTCATCCGCCGCCGGTCGGGAAGACCCCGACCAAATCAAGAAAATGGAACTCTCCTTGATCCTTGGAGGAGAAGAGTTTATCGACCACATCAAAAGGACATTTCTCAAGGGCAAGCGAGAAGATCGGGAACTCCCCTTATTGCGGAACCTTAAGAAAACGCCCAGTTTGGCTACAATCCGCGGCGAGGTCGAAAAAGCCTTGGGCTGCAACAGCAAATATTCCAGGAATGCGGCCATTTTTATCAGCCATCAAAATGCAGATTATCCTCTCAAACAAATCGGCGATTTCTTCGGTTTGAGCGAATCGGGAATCGTTCAGGTCTGCCGAAGGATGAAAGATGCCCTCTCTTGGAATGGACCTCTTCAGCGCACTGTCGCTGAGATAGAAAGTGTTCTTTTCCCTAATCCGTAAATTGTGTAGGTTTGACCCTAATCTTGGTCTTGGTGACTTTAGTGAGAGGGAGCGCTGTAGCAGGGAACGATCCGCGGCCTCCTGATTTCCTTCTTCTTTGTCTGCGGGTAGACGAACAATTCGCCGGCATAATTGCGCAGGACAACCTGCTCATCATTGATGGACTGAAGGTAAGAAGGCAGAATCGGGATCTTCCCGCCGCCGCCGGGTGCATCGATCACGAAATACGGAACGGCGAGGCCCGAAGTCCAGCCCCGCAATGAATCCATGATCTCGATCCCTTTCTCGACCGTCGTTCGCAGATGCGCCGTGCCCTTGACGTAATCAGCTTGGTAAATATAGTACGGTTTCACCCGCACAGTGAGAAGCTTCTGCACCAATCTTCTCATCACGGCCGGGTCATCATTGACTCCACGCAGAAGAACGGTCTGGTTCCCCAAGGGAATCCCTGCGTCAGCGAGCAGGTTCAGCGCCCGGGCGGATTCTTCCGTGATCTCATCCGGATGGTTGAAATGGACATTGACGTAGAGAGGATGGTATCTTCTGAGCATGGCCACAAGCTCCGGCGTGATGCGCTGCGGCAGGAAACAGGGCAGCCGCGTCCCGAGGCGCAGGATCTCCACATGCGGGATTTCCCGCAAAAGCTTTAAAACGTCTTCTAACTTCCTGTCTCCGAGCATGAGCGGGTCGCCGCCGGAGATGATGACATCCCTGACTTCGGGATGGCTGCGGACATAATCCACCCCAGCCTCGATGTAGCGCGGATGAATCTTGCTGGGATCGCCGACTTTCCGCTTCCGGGTGCAGAAGCGGCAATAGGAAGCGCAGAGGTGAGAGACGAGAAAGAGCACCCTGTCGGGATAGCGATGAACGATGCTCGGCACCGGAGAGTCTTCATCTTCATTGAGAGGATCGGCCGTACCGTCTCTCTCCTCGAGCTCGGCCACATCCGGCACCACCTGACGATAGATGGCATCGCCCTTGGTTTTGATCAAGTTGGCGTAATAGGGCGTTATCTGGACCCGGAAAAGTCGGGAAATTTTCTTAACCTTGTCGAGGTCTAAATTGAAGAAGCGGGCAATCTCTTCAGGAGATTTGAGACTGTGCTTTAAAAGCTGTTGCCACTCTTCTTCCATTTCTCCATTGACTCCTTTTAGCCAAAATATTTAGCATAAGTGATCCGGTCATCCCCGGGCTTATAGAAGTCGGGGATCCGCGAAACTTTCTTATAGTTCAAGCCAAGGTAAAACCGGCGCGTATCCTCGTACTTGGGCTGGGAAGAGGTCTCGACTAGAATCATCCTTCCTCCCTCGTCCCGCACCGTTTTCTCCAGCCAGCGGACAAGTTCCTTGCCGTAGCCTCGGCCCTGTTCCTCAGGGGCGACAGCCATCCAATAAAGGTCGTAGGTTCCCTCGGTGAGAGGCGTCGGGCCGTAGGACATGTAGCCGACGACCTGGCCGGTCCGGTTCTCGACAACAACAAGAAAATAGTCCTGCGGCTGCGGCTGGCCGAGATAGATATCCACCTGCTCGCGAGCGAAAAAGAGTTCAGCCGGCGTGAACATGTCCGTGGCCTTGACGATCGCCAGCACGGTTTCCCGGTCTTCCGGCTTCATAGCTCGGACCATTTCCGGCCCTTTTTGCTCAATGCTTTTTCCAGCACGTGGTGCCAGAAAAACGGGTATTCGATGCGGACGTCCTCGGAGCTGAACCACGGCTCTTCTTTCCGGCGCAGGGCATTATCGATCATTCGGCTCCAGAACTGCGCGTAATCCAGGCCGGCTGCTTTGAGGGCGCGGAAGTACCCGGCGTCAAGGCTCATGTCGGGGTTGGGGTTGACCTCAAGGACGAAAATCCGGCCGTCCTCGGCCATCCGGAAATCCACTCGAGTGTAATCACGGCAGCCCATCGCCTGGAAGGCAGCCAGGGCATACTGATGGAGCTGCGCCCGCAAAGAATCGTCGATCGGCGCCGGGCACATGGCGGGCGTCGTGACGTAGAGGATGTGGTCTTCGAACCACTTGGCTTCGTAGGAGCAGATGTGAGGCGAAGACTCGGGCATCGCCGAAAAATCAATCTCGGAAACAGGCAGGGCTTCGAGCTTATCGCTCCCGAGCAGGGCAACGTTAAACTCCCTTCCCTGGATGAACTCTTCCACCAAGGCCGGTTGTTTATACTCATCGATGATCTTGCTGACCTGCTCAGTCAAAGCGTCCTGGTCATAGACGACCGAATTCTCGTGAATGCCCGAGCTGGCATCTTCCTGATTGGGCTTGACAATGACGGGAAAAGGGAGGCCCATCTTTTGCTCGACGGAAGTCATCAGCCTTCCTCGCGCCGTCGGAAGGCCGAAGGAATTGAGAATGGCCTTGGCCTTGAATTTATCCTGGCAGAGCGCTAGAGCTTTCGAAGGATTCCCGGTGAACGGAATCCCGAGTGCCTCAAATATAGCCGCGACATTGGCTTCAAGCTGAGGCCGGCCGAGAAACCCTTCGCACAAGTTGACCAGCACCTCGACCTTCAGCTCCTTGATGCGGCGGATAAGGCTCATCAGGCTTTCCCGAAGCGGAAGGATGACAGGGGTGTAGCCGGAATCAGAAAGGGCCGAGAAAACAGACTCGGCCACATCGGCTACAGAATCCTCGGATAATTGTTCGTTGGGCCGGTTGACTATGGGATCATAGGCGTTGTAAGCGATCCCCACAATAGTATTTTCTTTGTCCAGAATACTTTCTTTGTCCATTTCTTAATCCATACCTAGCCGCAGCCACATCGATCACTCGATGAAGAAGCGCTGAATAAGAATAACCCGCTGTCCGGGCCGCCTTGGGAAGGCAGGAATTGTCTTCCGGGTTAGGCAGGATACCTGGCAGTGGGTTGACCTCCAGTATATTCGGTTCGCCTTTCTTATCCAGGCGAACATCGATGCGGCACCAGTCCCGGACTTTCAGAACTTCGCAGGTCTTCCTGACAACATCTTCGATTTTATTTTTCAGGTTTTCGTCGATCTCAGCCGGACAGCTAAAAATTTTTAAAGGCTTTTCGGGCTGGTCCCAAATCCATTTGGCTTCGTAAGAATAAATCGGGTTGGCTCCCGGAGGAAGCTGGCTGTGGTCGATCTCGACGATCGGCAGGATCTCCAAGTTAGGAGGGTTGCCCAGCACGCCGACGGTAAATTCGCGGCCGTCGAGAAACTGCTCGATGATGACCGGCTCCTTGTAGTGGTATTGGACTTCGCGCACACGGGCCTCAAGCTCCCCACGACTGTTCACCACCGAGTTATTCCTGATGCCTTTGCTTGATCCTTCGTAAAGAGGTTTGACGATGGCGGGGAGTCTTATTCGGGAGGGAAGCCCAAAACCGTTTTCGATCACCAGGAAGGGCGGCGTCGGGATTTTGTGATAAGCGAGAATTTCTTTGGCCCGCGATTTATCGAGACAGATGCCGAGCGTGACCGGGTCGGAACCGGTGTAAGGAATCTCCAGCACTTCGCAAAGAGTGGGAACGTGCGACTCGCGATTCGGACCGTTGAGGCGTTCGGCGATATTGAAAACGAGGTCGGGTTTGATTTCTTCAAGACGGAAGTAAGCCTGTTCGTCGGCTTCTATCGGGAAAACATCGTGCTTCTCGCCGAGCGCTCTCTCGATCGCCAAAATGGTCTCGTCGGAGTCACACTCGGCGAGCCAATCAGGTGGAGGGTCTTCTTCCTCTCTCATTTCTTCGAAATGCCGTTGGTTCAGCGACGAAGCCACACCGTTCTTGGAGCTGAATAGAAAAGCAATCTTCATTGCTACGTTGCTCGGCGTCGCTTCAGTTTGATGAACGTTCCCAACACCGTGATCATCTTAATGCTTTTGCTTTCCCTTTTCTTTTCTCTCTTCAATTTTCATTATGTAATATAAATCATTTTTTCCAAATGTCAATACTTTTTTTTAAAATCACACTTTTTTTTGGGTGTCCACGATGTGTGACACAACAAATAGTGGCGAAAAATTATCCGAGTGTGTGTCAGCGCGAAACGTGCCAATCGATGGAAACGGGACTTGAATATGGCGCGGTCTCGTCCGAAAGAATTCAGGTCCACGAAATGAAACATTCGAAAGACATGATCCGGATTCTCAGCTATTCATTTCATCTCCACGATTTTGAGGGTTTTCCCGGGGAGAATGTTCCTCAGTGCTGGCGGATGATCTCCTTGACGCGCATCAACTGGACCTGGTAGGATCGCTCCATTTCCTCCAGCCGCGAGGATATGGACCGGATGGTTTCTTTGATGCTGGGGACGAGAATATATTCGAGAGCATTGACCCGGCGGCGGGTCACTTCAATCTCTGTGGAGAGAAGTTCGACGGTTTTCCAGAGCCGGGCCATCTCGAGCAGGTCTTTCATGATCTCACGCGTTTTTTTAAGGCCGATATCCAATTCCGCCTCCGTGTTCAATAAATCATAGTCGGCCGTTTCCAACTCCTTGAGTTCAAAACGGGGCAGGTAAAGATTGAGAACGCGCTCTTTCTTTGTTTCAAGATTCATCCGGCCCTGAGGAAGGAACCTGTCCAAGTCGGCGAACGAGCTGCGGCTGCGGGCCAAGGCGAAGGACAGAAAAATTTTTTTGAGCTGGGCGCTCACCCCTTCCTGAAGTTCGGAGAGCCGGCGGATGTTTTCGAGAAACTGACGCATCAGTTCTTCGAGTTTGTCCTTGAGCAGCTTATGGCCGCGTTCGGCCAGGCCGAGCCGCCGGCGCAGGCGCAGCAGCTCCATCCTGTTCGGGCTGACGGTGAGTCTCATAGTCTAATCGCCGTTAATCAATAATATTTCTTCAAGTATTCCGGCCGTATCCTCTTGAGCTCGGCCCGCGGGATGCCGCGAAGAAGACGCCAACCGACCTCCAGAGTCTCGACGACGCTGCGAGCCGTGAACTCGCCCTGCCGGACGAATTCATTTTCGTAGGCATCAGCAAAAGCCAGGAACAGTCTATCGAGGTCGCTCAACGAGGCCTCGCCCAGGATCAGGGCCAGCTCGCGGGCTTCCTTGCCCCGCGCGTAACAGGCGAAAATCTGGTTGAGGACATCGGCATGGTCTTCGCGCGTCTTTCCGGGGCCTATTCCTTTATCTTTAAGCCGCGAGAGACTGGGCAGCACGTCGATCGGCGGGTAGATGCCTCTGCGATGGATTTCGCGGCTGAGCATGATCTGGCCTTCGGTGATGTATCCGGTCAGGTCGGCGATGGGATGGGTCTTGTCGTCTTCGGGCATAGTGAGGATGGGGATGAGCGTGATCGAGCCTTTTTTTCCTTTGATCCGCCCGGCCCGCTCGTACATCGAGGCCAGGTCGGTGTAGAGATAGCCCGGATAGCCGCGTCGCCCGGGAATCTCTTTCCGCGCCGCAGAGATCTCACGCAGCGCCTCGGCGTAAAAGGTCATGTCCACAAGAATGACCAGGACATGCATTTCCAGCTCGAAGGCCAAATACTCCGCGCAGGTCAGGGCCAGCCGCGGCGTGGCGATACGTTCGATAGGAGGCTCGTTGGCCAGGTTAAGAAACAGCACGGCTCTCTCCAGAGCTCCGGTATTGCGGAAGTCTTCGATGAAGAAGTTCGCCTCCTCAAAGGTGATTCCCATGGCGCCAAAGACGACGGCGAACTTCTCTTCTTTGCCCAACACTTTGGCCTGCCGGGCGATCTGGGCCGCGATCCGCGCATGAGGCAGCCCGCTTCCGGAGAAAAGAGGGAGCTTCTGGCCTCTCACCAGGGGATTCATGCCGTCGATCGAAGACAGCCCCGTCTCGATGAATTCGCAAGGATAATCACGGGCATAGGGGTTGATGGGACTCCCGTTGATGTCCAGTTGTTTTTTGGCGATGATTGGAGGCCCGCCGTCTTTCGGCCGTCCCGAGCCGTCAAAAATGCGGCCGATGATTTCATCCGACACACCCAGCCTCTGAGAACGGCCCAGGAATCGGACCTTCGACCTGTCCACATCCAGGCCCACCGTTCCCTCGAAGACCTGGACGACGGCCCTCTCCGTGGAGATGTCGAGGACGGTTCCGCGGCGCATCAGCCCGGCCGCCGTCTCGATCTCCACGAGCTCACCGTACTTGACATCCTCAATTTTCTCGACGATGACAAGCGGCCCGACAATATTGGAGACAGTCAAATATTCCTTATGCATAACAGCCTCTCATTCTTTGCCCCCAAAGAGTTCCTTGAAGGCCCGGTCGATTTCGGTATAAACCTCCAGGCTCTCCACCTCTTCCTCCGGGAAGTACTTCATCTGGGAAATCCTTTCTCTCACTTCGAGAGAGAGGACGCTGTCCAAGCTTCTGCCTTCCTCCAGAGCTTTCAGTCCTTGATGGTGGAAATGGAGGATGGCCCGGAGCATCAGGTACTGCTTTCTTAAAGATGTGTAGGTATCCTGAGGATGATAGGCGTTCTGGTGAAGGAAGTCTTCGCGGATGGAGCGGGCCGACTCCAGGGTGAGCCTTTCCTTAGGGGAAAGAGATTCTACTCCGATAAGCCGGGCGATTTCCTGGAGCTCCGCTTCCTGCTCGAGAAGAAGTATGGCTTCCTGCCTTAAAGCCATAAAATCTTCCGCGACATGAGCACTCAGGTAATTTTTAATGTTCTCGCTGTAAAGCGAGTAGCTCAAGAGCCAGTTGATGGCCGGAAAATGGCGCATGTTGGCCAGCCGGTCATCCAAGGCCCAAAAAACCTTGACGACCTTCAAGGTCGCCTGGACAACCGGGTCGGATAAATCTCCACCGGGAGGAGAGACGGCGCCGATGACACTCAGCGCGCCCAGTCTCTCGCCCGAGCCCAAGCAGATGACTTTTCCCGCCCGCTCATAGAACTCGGCGATACGGCTGGCCAGGTAAGCCGGATAGCCTTCCTCGCCCGGCATTTCTTCCATCCGGCCCGAGATCTCTCTCAAAGCTTCAGCCCAGCGGCTGGAGGAATCGGCCATGAGGGCGACAGAGTAACCCATATCCCTGAAGTACTCGGCGATGGTCATGCCGGTGTAGATGGAGGCCTCCCGGGCAGCCACAGGCATGTTGGAGGTGTTGGCGATGATCACGGTGCGCTCGAGCAGCGGCCGCCCCGTGCGCGGATCCTTGAGTTCAGGGAAGCTCAACAGAAGGTCGGCCACCTCGTTCCCGCGCTCGCCGCAAGCCACGAAGACAATAATCTGGGCATCCGACCATTTCGCCAGCTGATGCTGGACGACGGTTTTTCCGCTTCCGAACGGACCGGGAACACAAGCCGTGCCGCCCTTGGCGATCGGGAACAGGGTATCCAAGACGCGCTGCCCTGTTATCAGTGGCTCATCCGGCATCAGCCGCCTCTGGACACGGCGCTGCTTCCGGATAGACCAGGTCTGGTGCATCGGGATATCCTTCGTGCCTTCTTTTGTCTCAATCCTGGCTACGGATTCTTCGACAGTGAATTGGCCTTGTCTTATTTCCAGAATTTTTCCGGCGGCGTCAGGGAAGACCATAATACTGTGACGGACGAGCGGCGTTTCTTCGACCACACCCAGAAAATCACCGGGTTCGACCATCTGCCCTTTTTCGACCCCCGGGATAAATTCCCACTTTTTCTCGCGGTCGAGCGGGGGAAGCTCGATTCCCCGGGGAACGAAATCTCCGGTCTTGACCCTGATAATATCCAGCGGCCTCTGGATGCCGTCGTAGATGGAACTGATCAGGCCGGGTCCCAGTTCGACACTCAGCGGCTTCCCGGTCAGCACGATCGGCTCGCCCGGACCGATGCCCGTCGTGTCTTCATAGACCTGGATAAAAGCCTGGTCCTCACGCAGCTCGATGATTTCACCGATAAGCCCCAGCGCTCCGATTTTGACCATGTCATACATTTTGGCTCCCAGGCAGCCCGAGCCCACAACCAGAGGTCCGGCGACACGAATGATCTTAGGTTGACTCATCTTTTCCCTTTCGTTTCACCAAAGAATCAGATCCTGTGGCTTTAGCGGCCATCCCTCTCACCCTTTTTTCCACCTCGTCGGTCAAAGACCGGTAATCGGAAAACCCAACAACCACAGGCCAAAATTTTCTTCCGCCGTCTTTTTCTTCTTCCTGGAAAATCTCCAGCCATTTTTGATGGACAAAACAGATAGCGAAATTTCCCTTTCCGATCTCCGCCCTGATCCTGCGTGCAGCCTCGGCGTCCCGGGGCGAAAAGACGTGGAGGCCCAGGGCCCGCCAAGCAAAAACAAGGTCGGCGTCACCGATGACGGCGATTTTATCAAAATCAGACATAAGTCTCGCCTATCCTTTCCTTGAGCCATTCTGGAGGAACAAGATTCATCTTTCCCACGGCGAGCAGCCGGATGAGCGCAAACTCTTTTCTCTTGGCCTCACCGTAAGCGAAAACAGGCTCCGGTCCGAAAGTGAATTTCTTTGCCCCCCGCAAATAGCCCATCAGAAAATCCTCTATCCCTTTTTCCAGGCCGATGAATGTCTCCCGGTTCTCCAGAATGTCCGTGCCGCGCTCCCAGACGTCCCCGTAGAACGAAGTCCGCAGCTTCTCCCCGACCTCTCCGAAGGAGAGAGGATAACATTCGCGGAGGAACCTCTCCTCCAGCCATCCTCCCTTCAAGAGGCGCCTTTCGAAATGGTCCTGGGAGAGGCCAAGATACTTGGTCCGGCCGAGTATCTTGAGGTTCCCGAGGTCGATAATGTGCCTGATATAATCCCGGATGAAAGGATAGCCCGATTTCCGAGCCAGCCCCAGCGCAACTTCCGGATATTCTTTCAGCAAGAAGACCTCGCGGATATCTTTTTCCAGAAGGATCTCTGTCAACAGGCGGCCGAGCTTTTCCTCCTCCTGTCTAATGAAGGCATCGAACTCTTCCGAATTCTTCAGCTTGATCAAGTCTTCCGGGTAATTCCCGGCATCATAAATAATCTTCAAAGCGGCCAGGGAGTCCGTGGCTTCCGCAGCTTCCCTGAAGACGGCTTGTTGGACAAGATATTTCTCCAGGGCGTGCACCCGGCCGACGGCGTAAGTGTAGTTGAGTCGCGAGGTTCTGCTCATATCTTCAACGCTTCAAGAATGTCATTTTCCAATCTCGAGCGAAGCTCCTCGATCAATTTTTCTCTATCGAAAGATTCTTCCCTTTCTCCATCCTTGGCGATGACTTTTCTTTTGAACTCTTTCTGGCGCAGCGGGTCCGCTTCGAAAGCCGCCCTCAAAATGTCATCGAGAAGCTCTCGCTTCTGGCGGAGGATTTTCAGCTTCTTTTCTAAACGGGCCTGGGTCAGGATGCGGCTCGCTTCGAGCCCCGCTTCTCTCTCCGCCTCCTGGAGATAGGCTGCGGCGCGCTCTGCGCCTTCTTTTTCGGCCGCCTTCCTGATGTTCTCCGCTTTGTCCCGGCTCTCACGGATGATCTCCTCCGCTTCAGCCTCGGCGTCAGATATAATTTTTTCGATGATTTTCTCTAAACTCATGACAAATGTCCCAGTTCCCTCCGACGGTTCAGAGCTTGATGCCGTTTAGCAGCAGGACCGTGATGAGCAATCCCAAAACCGCATAGGTCTCTACGAGAGCGCCCAGGACCAGAGGCTTGGCCATGTCTTTAGGCTGCTTGGCCACCATGTAGACACCGGCCGCGCAGACTTTCCCCTGGTGAATGGCCGAGAGAAACCCGACAAAAGCCACGGGCAGGCAGGCGATAAGAATCTGCCAGCCTTGATACATGGAGACTTTGGCTATGGTGCCTGAGGTCAGCCCCAATTTAAGCATCACCAGAAACCCGCTCAAAAACCCATAAATTCCCTGCGTGCCGGGAAGGGCGACAAGCAGGAGAAGGCTGCCGAACTTTTCCGGGTCCTCACTCATGACTCCGCTGGCCGCTTGCCCGGCCAAACCTACGCCGATGGCTGAGCCTATTCCGGCGAAAACAAACGCTAATGCTCCACCGAGTACAGCTAAGGTCAAACCTATTTCCATCTCTCCGACCTCCTTGTCTTCACTTCCGACGTATCTATTTAATGAAACTCGACATATCTGCCTTCCAGCTTAAAAGGCTTGAAGGGTCTTCCTCCCGCCTGAAAGAACTTCGTGAAAAACTCGACGAACTGAAGACGCATCGAATGGACAAACCCGCCCAGGAAGCTGATGGCCAGGTTGAAAAGATGCCCGCCGACGAATATCAGCGCGGCAAAAAACCAGCCGACCCAGGGAATGCCCAGAGCCGTCTTCGCCAGAGTATTAACAACCATGGCAATGACGCCGGTGGACAGCCCCAGGGCGAGAAGCCGCGAATAGGAAAGGGTATCCCCTAAATACTTAGAGATATCGTAGAGGCTGTAAAGCCCGCCGAAGAAACGGGCGAGAGGATTCCGCTTGGGCGCGGCGAAGAAGACCACGCCGGCTGCTCCGACGAGGGCGAGTATTCCCCAAAGGCTTTGTTTCGTCAGAAAATATGCGACCAGCGAAGGAAGCAGAAGGAGCCAGCCTCCCTGGACGAAGATCGACTGGACATAATTTTTCTTTTTCACTCCGCCGATCAGGTTGAGCAGCGTCCCGAACCAGACCTGGATGAACCCCAGGATAAGGGACAGGGCCAGGAATTTCAACGGGTCTTTGAGCGGGTCGATGAGGAGGAGCCGGCGAATGGGGAACCCAAACCAGGTTCCCACCAAGGTTCCCAAGACAATATTGGAGATGCCCAAAAGAAAGAGGAGCTTCATAAACAGGAGCGCGTTCCCTTTGGGCTTGGCCAATTTCATATAGAGGAGGCTCAGCAACGTGACCACAAGGCCATACCCAGCCTCACTCACACACAACCCGACAAAAATGAAGAAGAAGGGCGCCAGGGCAATGGTGGGGTCAAAGGAATCACGGCCAGGCAGGCCGTAGAGCCGGGTGATGACCTCGAACGGCTGGGCCGGTTTTGGGTTTTCCAGGATGACCGGCGGGTCTTCGTCCTCGAGGGGAGGGCGCAGGTAAATTTCGCTGGCCTCGCCATGAGGCGCCAGCGCGTCTTTAAGCGCTTTAACGTCAGAGGACCTGACCCAGCCCTCGAGATAGACCACTTTTTCTGTCTCGCCAAGCAACCGAGAGGAAGACAGCCGTTCCTGCTCGTTATGAAGGACATCGTAGAGTTGGGCGAGCCGGTCCCTGTGGGTAATCATCTTTTTGGCCTCTTCGTCGAGCCCCACGATCTCCTCTCTCTTTTTTTCGATTTCTCGATGGTCTTTCTCGATGATGTCCCGGACACGGTCATCGCCGGAGGCTTTGGCCAGGATGGGCTCAGCCAAATAAATAAGGCTAAACTGCAGCTCTTTCAGCCGTTCCTCGAAGAACTCTTTTTCTTTTTTCAGGAAAAAAAGAAGGAGAAGACAGGTTCTCTCCCCTTCACAAATCATCTCACACCAGATGCCGTTGTCTTCGGCCATATCCTGGAAGGATTCTCTTTGAGATAGAGGCAACGTCCCGACCTGGATTTCCAACCGGTTGGAGGAGTTGAAGAGCGAGAGGGACAAATCCAGGTCAGCCAGCGGCAGGAGAAACTCCGCCTCTTTTTCCAAGAACTTGATTCGAGACAGGAGATCATTCCTCTCCCCTTCTATCTTTTCGATCTTGTCTAAAACAGGCCAAAAAAGAAAATGGAGAAGCTCTTCTCTTTCCTTCCGCGAAAGCACCGGCTTTTGAGCCAGGAGCTTTTCCAGGAAACCCTTCTCTTCCCAGCGCGAAAGAAAGTCCAAGCCATGATTCAAGCGGTGGAGAAGCTGGTCGAGATGGGAGACCTCGGCTAAAGGCAGGCCTAGACCAAATTCTTCTTTATCGACATCAGCAAGCTCGACCATACCGGCTTCCTGAAGAGCGGAAAGGAGCCGCATTTTTGAAGAGGCGTGGGCCAGGATCTGGACTTTCTCCACTTTAGCCAAGCCCATCGTTTAAACGAAGCCTCCTTCTAATAATTCCTTGATCCTTCGGGTCACCTTTTTGACCGCCTCGGCTTTGGAAGCGGCCGCCTTTTGTCGAAGTGCGGCAGCCTCCGTTTCAGCTCGGATCCCGATCTTTTCGGCTTCCTTCAAGGCCGCGGCGAGGACAGCTTTTTTCTTTGCCTCCGCCGCTTCTTTGACCCGGACAAGATGGTCTTGCTTGATCCTTTCAGACTCCTCCGAAGCGTCTTTGATGATTTGGGCGGAGATCTTTTCTTGAGCTTCGCGGACGATGCGCCGCGCCCTGGCTTCGGCGTCTTTAACTTTTTCCAGCGCCTGGAGCGCAGCGCTCTTTTTAGGGGCACCGTTCATCCAAATTTTCCTTATCTCGCCTAAAATCTGTCCCTTATTATTCTCCCATCAAATTTTTCTGCCCCTGTCCCGCTTGACGGATTATTATAGCCGATGCTCGCCCACTTTTAAAGGAAATATTATACCTCATTATCTTTATTATTTATATAGGTTTTATAGGCACAGAAAATAAGGAAGAAGAGCCGCGTTCCGTCTAAGGCAGGATGGTCGTATAGAGATAGTAGGCTCTAAAATCCAGCCGCCTGCGTTGCGCCTGCTGCTCTAGGGTCCGGAAAAAAGACTTGTAGTCGCTGGGCGGCGTTTTGAAGAGGACAAGGGCTCCGGCCCGCATAAGACCGCGCAGGACCTCCAGCCCCAATCCTTTCTCGACGTGAAGGACCAGCGCGGCCCCGGCCACCCCAGCCGCCTTGATAATCTCTAAAAGAAGAGAAGTATCCTCGGAGGACTCGAAGCTCTGGTCCGAGATATGAATCCAGGCGCCGCTTCTGGTCAGGTCTTCAAGTCCCGCGACGGGCCGGCCGTGATAGTAATAAACAAGCCGGGTCCCGCGTTTCCGGCAGAGGTAAGCCAATTCATTCAAGTCATCCAGACTGCGCTCTTTGTCCCTGTTCGAAAGATGAAGGTAGGCGCCGCTGCGGCCGACGTCCAGGAGAAAGGAGAGAGAGGTTGGGTCGTCTTCCTTATCTCTTATTATGGCACCCTGATGGAAATAAGCGATAATGGCTCTCCCTTTGCCGCAGGCCCTGACGAGGAGCTCGATTTCGGTCTTGTTTGGCCTGGCTTCATCGGAGGTGTAAATATCAGCGCCGGCTTCTCCCAGCCATTCAAGCTCAAACAGGCTGAGCTTCCCTGTATCGATCAAGCGGAAGCGGCCGCCTTTCTGCCGGCTGAGCTTGGCCGAATCCAGGAAAGCGAAGAAATTATTCTGGTCGTCGCGGACCGTGATATCCCCGCCTCGCTCCGCTCGAGAGAGAAGCTCGAAAATCCTGGCCTCGCCCATCTCGTTCTTCATCGGGATTCATAGTATGGCAAAAAGAGCTGGTCAAGTAAAGCTCCGGCCTTGAAAAAAGCGGGTTTCTCCTTTAATATCAAAGTAGAACGCTCCCGATGAAAGAATGCCTGGTCCTTTTTTCCGGCGGGATTGACTCCACCACCGCCCTCTATTGGGCCCGCTCTTTCTATGGTAGAGTCTCCGCATTGAGCTTTGATTATGGCCAGCGGCACCGGGTTGAGCTCGCTTTCGCCCGCCGCCTGACCCGTCGCCTGGGCGTTCCTCATAAGATTTTTCGGATAGACCTGCGCCAGGTCGGCGGCTCTTCTCTGACTGACACCTCGGTGCCGCTGCCCGAATTCGAAAGCGCCGAAGAGATCGGGCCGGGCATCCCTCCTACCTATGTTCCTTTCCGCAACGGTATTTTCCTGGCGCTGGCGGCGGCCTGGGCCGAGGTCAAAAGCACTCGGGATATCATCTGCGGGTTCAACATCATCGACTCTCCCAATTATCCCGATACCCGCGCCTCTTTCGTCCGCGCTATGGAAAAGACGATCAACGAAGGCACGATAGCCCAACCGGGGGGCCGAAAGATAAGAATCGTCGCGCCCTTCCTCCGCATGAAGAAATCAGATATCATCAAAAAAGGGCTTTCCTTGGGTGCCGATTATTCTGACTCCATCTCCTGCTATCGCGGAGACGAGATTCCCTGCGGGAAATGCTCCTCCTGCCTACTCCGCGAGAGGGCCTTCGGGGAAGCCGGGGTCGAGGATCATCTCCTCCAAAGGCTAAAAAAGGAAGGGAAACGATGAGCTGGCGACTTAAAGTCAGGGACAAATTTCAGGCCGCCCACTTCCTCAAAGAATACCAGGGGAAGTGCGAAAATATTCACGGCCACACTTTCGAAGTGGAAGCCGTGGTCGAAGTCTACGATCTCGACAGGACCGGGATCGGGATTGATTTTACGCGGATCAAGGCCCGCCTGGCCGAAATCCTGCCCGATCATACCTTTCTCAACGAGGTCTATCCGTTCAATCCCTCGGCGGAAAACCTGGCCCGCCATTTTTTCTCCGAGCTGAAGAAGCAATTCCCGGTCAAGGAAGTGACCGTCTGGGAATCAGAGGATGCCTCAGCCACCTACACTGAAGATCGTTGAGGTCTTCCCTTCTCTTCAGGGAGAAGGACTGCGGCAGGGGGAACCCACCATATTCGTCCGCTTCGCCGGCTGCAACCTGAGATGTTCTTTCTGCGATACCAAATATGCCTGGAAAGACGGCCGGGATTATTCGGCTTCTCAGGTTGTGCACAAAATAAAAAAAATTCGCGCCCGTTGGCCCGCCAGCTGGGTCTGCCTGACAGGAGGAGAACCTCTTCTCCAGGATCTGCGCCGGCTCGTGAGCCTCCTCAAGAGGGAAAAAATCAAGGTGCAGGTAGAAACCAACGCCACGTTGTATTATCCCCTGGCGGCAGACTGGATCAGCATTTCGCCCAAGCCCAAGGCGTTTTTTTTCTCCCCTCAGTACCGGCGGATAGCCAAAGAGGTCAAGCTCGTTGTGACGAGAGACCTCGATTTCAGAATCGTCGAGAGGATGCGAGGTGAATTCCCCGCTAAAACGCCGGTCCTTCTTCAGCTTCAATCGAACAGCCGGACGAGCCAAAAGCGAGCCATGAAAATCTTAAAGCAGACAATGAAACCCGGTTTGTGCAATATTCGTCTCGCCGTCCAACTCCATAAAATTCTCCGCGTTCGCTAAATTGCCAGATCAGGGATGCCTTCAGGTTTCTTTTTTTCTCTCAAACCAGCGGTAACCCGAACGAGTCAGATAAAAGCCTACGAGAATGATCACAGCACCGACAACTTGCTGGAGAGTCACATTTTCCCGCAGAAAAAAATGGGCGAAGAAAACTGTCAAAACCGGCGTGATGTTGTTATAGATACCTGTCTTGGTATTGCCCACCCGCTTCACCGAGGCATACCAGATGACATAGCTCACGGCAATGGCCAGAATGGAGGAATAAAGCAAAGCGGCCCAGCTTATCGAAGAAACGGAGTCCCAATCCTGTCCGATAATATCTTTGGCCGCGAAGGGGAGGTAGGAAAATGTCCCGATGGCCATGGTGAGGGAAGTCAGTTTGAGAGGTGATATTCTTTCAAGGAGAGGCTTCGAGAAAACGGTGTAGGCGGCCCAGCAGAGGTTGCCCAGGAGAATCATCAGGTTTCCTTTTAAACTCTGCCCCGATAGAGACGAAGACGAGTCGCGGCCGAAGAGGATCAGATAAAGCCCGAAGAAGGAAATGAAGATCCCGGCCCAGCCCGCCCAGTGGATCCGTTCATGGATGAAGATGGCGCTCATCAGGGCAATGAAGATGGGCGTTATAGTCATGATCAGGGATGTGCTCGAAGCTGTCGTCAGGCTGATGCCGTTGATGAACAGGATCTGATAAAACGTATTGCCCACGAGACCCAGGGCGACGATTTTCCAGATATCCGCTCTATCCAGGGAGATTCCGCCTTCTCTCCTCCAGAGAAATGCGAGCAGGAGCAAAGAGGCAAGCGTCAAGCGGGGGCCGTTGAACCCGTGGCGAGAGAATTCGTGGAGGGCCAATTTGATGAAAGAAAAATTCAGGGCCCAAAACAGCACGGCCACGAGCATGAAAAGATCTGTGGCGCCGAACCGGGAGGAGTTCTCTTTGGTCATCTCTTCACAAGAGGCCGCTTGAGGATAGAAGGAAAGTATTCTCGAGGCAAAGGACGGAAACGGGAGGGGGCAGGGATGGAATCTCGGTTTTATTCTTGACCTTGACTGGAACGGGGGAAATGAGCTTCGACAACGGACTTGATCCCTCCTCTGGGGTTGAACTCGCCCGTGACCGTCGCTCGCACGGGCCGGCAGGCTCTGACGATGTCCTCAAGAATACGGTTGACGGCGTTTTCATAAAAGATGCCCAGGTTGCGGTAAGCGAGGATATAGTTTTTTAAAGATTTGAGCTCGAGGCAGGAATTTTTAGGCACGTATCGGACCGTCATCACCCCGAAATCAGGAAGCCCTGTTTTGGGACAGACCGAGGTGAATTCCGCAATCTCGATGACGATCTCATAATCGGGAAATTGGTTGGGAAACGTTTCGAGCCGAGGAAGCCTGGCCTTCAATCCGGCCTTGGCTTCTTTTTCACCATAAACGTGTCCAGGTTTTTTCATTTTTATTCCGCTCAGACTTAGGCAGTATATATCAACGCCGGGCCGAAGACAATGCTGCGTCCCCGATAAAACCGCTTGCCTTTTCTTTGAGGCTTGTCTATCCTTAATTCTCGTCGGCTTCGCCGGAGAAGCGGATGAGCAGAGATACGCATGGACAAATGCCGCAGTCAAAATAACCTCGAAAGATGCAACTGCTCTTATGACCCCTGCAGCCGCAAGGGCATCTGCTGCGAATGCCTGGTGTACCACTGGAGCAGCCAGGAACTCCCGGCCTGTTTCTTTCCGGATGCCGTTGAAAAAACCTACGACCGGTCTCTTGCAAAATTCCTCTCTCTGTATAAAAACAAATAAAGAATTGAAACGACGGGCAGTTTCTCCCAAGACCTCAGAAAGCTCTAAAACTCCCCCTGCCAAGAAGAGAGGGTTGTTCTCTCACATCTACGGCCCCGTTCCTTCCAGGCGCCTCGGGTTTTCGCTCGGCGTCGATATCGTCCCCCTTAAGACCTGCTCTTTTGACTGTGTTTACTGCCAGCTGGGGAGGACACCCAAGAAAACTCAAACCCGGAGGACATTTTACTCCGTCCAAGGGATTCTCCCTCAAATTAAAAAAGCGATCGCTCAGAGCCGTAAGATCGATTACATCACTTTTTCCGGGTCCGGAGAGCCCACCCTGAATAAAGAGATCGGAAACATGATCCGGCAGATTAAAAAGACGACGGATATCCCCGTTGCCGTCCTGACGAACAGCTCCCTCCTTTCCCGAAAATCGGCGCGGCAGGCTCTCCTCGCCGCCGACCTCGTAGTCCCCTCTCTCGATGCCGCCACAGCAGATGCCTTCAGAAAAGTGAACCGGCCGCATCCTTCGTTCCGCCTGGAAAAAATCATCGCCGGTCTCGAAAAATTCCGCCGGGGATTCAAAGGCCAGATCTGGCTCGAAGTCATGCTCGTTAAAGGAATCAATGACTCTTCTGCGGATATCAAAGCGCTGAAGAAAGCCCTGGCCAGGATAAATCCGGACAAAGTCCAGCTCAACACGGTCGTCCGTCCTCCGGCGGAAAAATGGGCTCTGCCGCTGAGCCGGAAGGAGCTCGAAGAAATCAAGGGCAAGCTCGGCGACCGAGCTGAAGTTGTCGCGGACTTCAAGAAAAAAAATCAACCTCCTTGGCCAGATAGCCCGGAAGACGCCGTGCTGGCTATGATCCGGAGGAGACCGGTCACGCTTAAGGATTTGGTCAACGCTTTGGGCAAAGACGAAAAGGAAATTCTCCAGAGCCTGAACGCTCTCATGGCTAAAGGCCAAATAAAGCGAGAAGCTCACCAAAAAAACTTTTATTTTGAACCGAACTAAATGACCGAGATAAAAGAAATGAAGGACTTATCCAAAGAAGAACTTCTCGATCTCCTCAAAGACGCCGCCTTGAACTGGCTGGCGCACGACGGGCTCTGGTTCCGGGCCGCGGAGGATAAGTACGGTCTGAACGCGGCCATGGAACTCGACCAGGCTGCCTGGGAAAATTTTACTGTTGTCGAAGCCAAGAGAATCAGGAAAAGGCTCGGCCTCCGGGAAGGCGGCGGCATCCCTGCCCTCATCCAGGCTTTAAAGTTCCGGCTCTATGCGCAAATCAATGTCCAGGAGATCACCGAGGTGAGCGCCACCCGCTGCGTCTTCCGGATGAAAACGTGCCGTGTCCAGGAAGCGCGGCGGCGTCAGGGGCTGGCTGATTTCCCCTGCAAAAGCGTCGGCATGGTCGAATACAGCGGGTTTGCCAGGACTATCGACCCGCGAATTGAAACGCATTGCCTTCTCTGCCCGCCCGACTCTCATCCCCATGAAACCTGGTGCGCCTGGGAATTCGCCCTGAGGTCTTAGTGAGATGCCAAATTGTCTTTTTGCGACATCATTTCGACTTTTAATTTTTATGGGATTGTGTTAATTATATGTTCTATAACCACTTCAACCCAACCTTAAAAAGAGTCAAGGTGTTTTTGTCTTTATGTCTCTTCAGCCAAGGAGTCAAACATGTTTGATACTACCCATTTTCCCCGAGCCAAAAAATACTGGCATATGGGGAAATTCTATGACTGGTCGGACGCTCACCTCCATCCGATGAGCCATGCTCTCCACTATGGGAGTTCCGTCTTCGAGGGTATCCGCGCCTATAAAACCCCGAAAGGCCCTTCCATCTTCCGGCTCAACGAGCATGCCGACCGGCTTTTCCATTCGGCTGCGGTCGCCAAAATGACGGTGCCTTATACGAAAGAAGAAATCATCCGGGCTATCAAGCTCACGCTGAAAGAGAATAAGCTCGAGTCGGCCTATATTCGCCCCCTCCTTTTCTTTTCCTACGGTAACCTGGGGCTCGTCCCCAAGTTCTGCCCCATCGAACTCATCATCGGGACCTGGGAGTGGGGCGCCTATCTTGGAGAAAAAGCGGCCAACGGAGTCTGCGTTTACCTTCTGCCCTGGAGAAGAGTCCATTACAGCCAGCTGGATATGACGGCCAAGCTCGGCGGAATTTATGTCCAATCAACCATCTGCGGACTGGAAGCTCGGGCTCGCGGCTGCGACGAAGCCGTCTTCCTGAACCTAGAAGGGAATGTCGCTGAGGGGCCAGGAGAGAACATATTTATTTATAAAAACGGGATTTTAAAGACCAACGATAAAACGGAATCGATTCTCGAGGGCATCACCCGGACGAGCCTCCTCGAGATCGCCAAAGACAACGGTATTAAGACAGAGGTCGGCCCGATCCAAAAAGAAGAATTTTTCAAGGCTGAGGAAGCCTTTTTCTCCGGCACAGCCGTCGAGATCGTTGCGATTACTCACGTCAGCGACGGCTCCGACCCCACAAGCAAAGCAAAAAAATACACGATCGGCACAGGAAATCCCGGCCCTATCACTACGCAATTAAGAAATATTTATATGGACATTGTCCTCGGCAAAGTCAAAAAATACGAGAAGTGGCTAACCTACGTCAACGATTGAAATATAAGCCCATCGGCGTTGACGATAACGGGGTCAAACCTACACATTTGACACGATTGCACAAGATGAGCATATCCCTGAAAAAGAGGCCAAATTACCTACTATCCGATTTTGTCAAATGTGTAGGTTTGACCCCGATTAGCCAGCCGAGCGGAGTGGTCCATTCCCCTTTCGAGAAAAAGGAGGATATCCCCATAGAGAGATGTGCCTCGGCCGGCTGGAGGGTAAATTAAAGAAAGGAGGTTTAATCCATGCTTAAATTAATCCCCATCGCCCTTTCCCTGCTCCTTCTCCTCGCCGTTCCGCATCCTCTCCAAAGCTCAGATGTCTTCCCTTACAGCTACAAGATCGAGGAGCTGGAAAACGGGCTAAAGATCATCTCCATCCCGCTTCCCAACCCCAGCATTATCTCTTACTACACCATCGTCAGGTCCGGTTCGCGGAACGAAGTCGAGCCGGGGAAATCCGGGTTCGCCCACTTTTTCGAACATATCATGTTCAAGGGCACCAAAAAAGTCCCCCGCGCCGCCTATGACGATTTCCTCACCCGTCTGGGGGCTGGGACGAACGGCTTCACCACCGACGACTATACCTGCTATTTCGTCGTGTTCGCGGGCAGAGAAAACTTAGAAAAAGTGGTCGAGACAGAATCCGACCGCTTCATCAATCTCTATTATGACGAAGAGATGCTGAAAACAGAAGCTCCCGTCATCGAAGGCGAATACTACGCCAGCGTCTCCAACCCCGGCAGGAAACTTGCGGAGATTCTGCGCGACACGGCCTTCGAGAAGCACTCTTACAAGCACACGACTCTCGGCTACCTCAAGGATATCCTGGATATGCCCAATCAGTTCGAGTACAGCCAGCTCTACAAAAAGAGATTTTACGCTCCCGACAATTCCATCCTCCTTGTTGCCGGCGATTTTGACCATAACCAACTGATGGAATTTGTCAGGAAATATTACAGCCCCTGGGAAAGGTCAAACTACACCCTCGTGACGCCCGAGGAGCCGGCCCAGGCAGAAGCCAAACGGGTTCATTATCAGTGGCCGTCGCCAACCCTTCCCCGGCTGGCCGTTGCCTTTCACGGACCGGCTTATTCAGATGAAAACAGCGACAAGCCCGCCCTCGACCTTCTCGCTAAAATCGCCTTCTCGCCGTCCTCTTCCCTCTACCAGAAGCTCGTCATCGAAGAACAGAAATGCCTGACCCTTTACGCCAGTTTTGATGACAAGCGCGATCCGTCTCTCCTGACCTTCACGTCCATTATCAAAAAAGATGAAGACCTTCCCTATGTCGAAGAGGAAATCTTCAAAGAGCTGGAAAGGCTGAAGACCGAGCCGGTCCCCGCCGAGCCCCTGGCCGAAGTCAAATCCAACCTCAAGTACTCCCTGGCCGATGAGCTGGGGACGACGGACGGCGTGGCTGGTGCCCTCGCCTTTTACATCAACTTGACCGGCGACCCGGGGACTCTCAACAAGCTTTACGGCCTGTATGAAAAAGTCACTCCTGCGGATATCCAGGCTATGGCCAAGAAATATTTTGTCAAGTCGTCGAGCACCGTGGCCACTCTCAGCGGAGGAAAAGCCCAATGAGAAAGACAATGAATCAGTGGCTTTCAGAAATTCTTGTTTTAGTGATGATTTTCATGTCAGTTTCATGCAAGAAAGAAAACCCGAATAACCTCACCTCCGAGCTCCTGCCTCTGGAAGGGAATCCTCTCGTCCAGCTGAAAATCCTTCTTAAAGTGGGGTCGGCCAATGATCCTTCAGGCAAAGAAGGCCTGGCCCAGCTCACCTTCAGCCTGCTGGCCAACGGCGGCACCAAGACCATGACTTACAAAGACATCGCCAAGGCTTTCTATCCCATGGCGGCCAGCGTTTCCGTCCAGGTGGATAAAGAAATGTCCGCTTTCTCCGGCACGATCCACCGCGACAACCTCGGGAAATACTACGCCATCTTCAAGGAGATGCTCCTCAACCCGGGTTTCCGCGAAGATGATTTCAACCGTCTCAAGACCGACCAGCTCAATTTTCTCGAAAAGACCCTGATCAACAACATGGATGAACAGTTCGGCAAGGAGATCCTCAGCTTGATGCTTTATAACGGGCATCCTTATCACCATACTCCTGCCGGCACAGTCGAGACGGTGAACAACATCACCCTGGGCGAGGTCAAGGCTTTCTATAAAGATCAGGTGGTCCAGGGCAATATTACCATCGGACTGGCCGGAGGATACCCGGCTGATTTCCCCGCCAAGGTCATGGCCGATTTTTCCGCGCTTCCGCAGACATTTACGCCGCGATTGAGCCTGCCCGCGCAGTCCATGCCTCAGGGCCTCCAGTTCATCATCGCCGACAAGCAGACGCCGGCCACCGCCATATCCATGGGTTTCCCGGTTTCTATCAACCGCTCGAGCGATGATTTCTTCGCCCTCTGGATCGCCGGCGCTCATTTCGGAGAACACCGCCAGCATGTCTCCCTTCTTTTCCAGAAAATCCGCGAGGAGCGGGGACAAAATTACGGCGATTACGCCTATATCGAGCACTTTATCCAGGGCCGGGACAAATTCCCCGCCACGAATTACTGCCGGCAGCAGCAGTATTTTTCCATCTGGATCCGTCCCCTGGCCAACTCCAACCGCCACTTCGTCATCCGCCAAGCCCTGCGCGAGCTGCGCAAGCTCGTGGACGAGGGAATCTCCGAGGAGCGGTTTGAGTTGGTTCGGACTTACCTCCTGAACTACACCAAGCTCTACGCCCAGACTCTGGACGAGCGGCTCGGCTGGCAGATGGATTCCCATTACTTCGGGTACAAAGATTTCCTCGCCGAAGTGCAGCTACGGCTGCCGAAACTCGGCCGCGAAGACGTCAACCGCGCCATCAAAAAATACCTGAATTTCGATAACGTCTATATCGCCGTCATCACGCAGGATGGAGGAAGTCTGAAAAAGGCCTTGGTTGAGAACGCGCCATCCCCGATCACCTACACGAACCCCAACATGGACAAGGCCGTGCTCGAGGAGGACCAGGTCATCCAAAATTATCCGCTCCAAATAAACCCGGAAAATATGAAGGTCATCCCTGCCGCCGAATTCTTCAAAAAGCCTGGAATCCCTGCTGAAAACCCTTATTAAAGTTATTGTTGAAAATGAGTCCTGCCACGGTGCGCCCGGCCGACGGGCAGCCTTCCTGCGCCTCTTTTGAGGGTTATTCTTATGAGAATGAGATCGCCAAATTATCGCTCCCTAACGTGCTCCTTGAGGAGGGCTCGAATTCTGTCGCCTTTCGGGTGACCGGAAAAAATGAAAACGCCCAAGGAGCAGAGATGGCCTTTATCGGGCTGAGCCTCGTTCCATCCTCGCGCCATTTTATCACCCGGTGGAACCTTATCGGGCCTTTTGACGCCCCGGACATGACCTTTCTGACGACGGCCTATCCGCCCGAAACGGGGATTGCCCTGAATCAAAAACATGCCGGAAAAGGCGGCCAGGAGGTGAAGTGGAAAAAGGCCGAAGCAGATGGAACGGGCTACATGAGACTCGCTGAATTCTTTAAGCCCAGCGAGCAGGCTATTGTTTATGGCTTGGCGTATGTCTATTCGCCTGCGATGCAGCCAACTTATATCCTTCTCGGAAGCGATGACGGGGTGCGCGTCTGGCTGAATGATGAGCTCGTCCACACCAACCCCGCCTACCGCGGCGCCTACCCCGACCAGGATAAGGTCAAGGTCGATCTCGAGCCAGGATGGAATAAAGTCCTGGTGAAGGTCCTTCAAGGAGCCGGAGGATGGGGTTTCTATCTGCGCTTTGCCGACCCCGACGGGCTCGCTGCGGTATGCCACGGAACCCAAAGATTAAAGCTGCGAGAGCATGACCTAGGCAGATACCAGGAATGGTCTCGTTCCCAATCAGGTTTTTAACGCCGTTCCCTCAATGCCCTTCCCGGCGGCTGCGAAGGCTGTGGCCAAGTCCAACTTCACCGTTCTTCGCTACGGCGAGCCTGTCTACAGGAGCCTTCATGAGCTCGTCATGTCTAATTTCGATGTCTATTTCAACGCGATCGGACAAAAGGCGATGCGCAGTTACTCCCTGCCTCTTGACCTCACCTAATTTGACAGACGGCACTGGATGACGACGGATGAAGATTTGGAATACATCGGGGATAAGCTTGATGCGATCGAGCACATCCCGGTGAAGACCCCCGGAAACCTCTTTCGTTAATCCTTGAGCAGCTCCTCAGCCTTGCTTACGATCAGGTCCCAGGCTTCCCGGACGTGCCGTTCTTGAGTTGTCCTCTGCCCGATGGCCAGCCGGAGAACATACCGCCCGCGAAGAGTCGTGTGGGTCAAAAAGACCTTCCCTGTCGCATTGATGTTTTCGAGCAGCTTCTTGTTCAGGGCAGCCAAGGCCGTTTCCTCCCTGCCGTCATTGAAGCGGAAGCAGACGAGGCTGAGCGGGACAGGCGCCATGAGCTCGAATCTCTCGTCCTCCTTCACCCAGCCGGAAAACAATTGGCCCAGGCGGATATGCTCCCTGAGGATCGCCTGGAGCCCTTCCACGCCATAGGAGCGGATAACGAACCACAATTTCAGGGCCCGGAATCTCCGGCCGAGCTGTATTCCCCAGTCGCGGAAGTTTTTGACCTGCGCATCAATACCCGTCTTGAGATACTCGGGATGAATCTCGAACGTTTTGACAAGCGCGGCCGGGTCTTTGACAAAATAAGCCGAGCAGTCGAAATTTGTGAACAGCCATTTATGAGGGTTAAAAACAAAGGAATCCATGCGCTCAGCTCCTTTGAGCATCCACTTCATTTCAGGAAGAAGCGCGGCCGAACCGGCAAAAGCGGCATCGACATGGAGCCAGAGGCCATAGCGGCGGCAGATCTCCCCGATCTCGAACAGAGGATCAATAGCGGTTGAGGATGTCGTTCCGAGTGTGGCCACGACACAGGCCGGCTTCAGCCCGGCCTTTTTGTCTTCGATCACGGCCTGTTCAAGTCTATCCGGAATAAGGGCATAGGTTTCGTCCGTAGGGATTAGCCGCAAATAATCCCTGCCATAGCCGGCGATTCTGACCCCTTTCTCGATGCTGGAGTGGGTCTGGTCTGAGGAGTAAACGGTGAGATTTTCCCTGAGGCCTATCCGGTTGGACTGAAAATCAGTCGCTTTTTCCCGGGCGGTGATAAGAGCGCACAGGGTCGCAGTCGAGGCTGTATCTTGAATGACGCCGGCCATTCCTTCAGGCAGCCCGAGCATTTGTCTCAGCCACTCTAGGACCAAGTCCTCCAGCTCCTCGGCAGCCGGAGACGTTTGCCAAATCATGCCCTGGGCGCCGATGCCAGCCGTGAGGATTTCTCCCAGGATAGAAGCAGGGCTGTTATTAGCCGGGAAATAGGCAAACCAGGAGGGGTGCTGCCAATGGGTTATCCCTGGGAGTATGATTTTCTTGAAGTCACTGAATATTTTCTCCATAGGCTCGGAGTGTGTTGGAGGCTGCGAAGGAAGCATAGATTTGATCTGGCCGGGTTTCACCCGAGACATCACCGGATATTTTTCTACGCCCTCAAGATAATCGGCTACCCAGTCAACGAATTGATAGCCAAACTGCCGAAAACTGTCTCTGTCCATCTTTGGCCTCCTTATGAAATTTATCCAAAATTCCGACGATATTCCGGGTTCATTCTATATAAAAAGAGAGAGATGAGTCAAAAAAGCTGGTAAAAGGCAGGGTTTTCTGGAGACTGAATGAAGAAACGCGTCAATATTGCCTCCGTTTAGGGTGAAATAGTGCTCGGGAAGCCTTCCAATAGAGATTTTTAAAAAATTTTAAAAAAATGCTTGCATTATATTATTAATTTGTGTTATAATGTTTATTGAGCTTAAAAGGGGGACTTTAAGTTCAACCAATCCAAGCCTCTTTCAGTCTATAAAATTTTCGATATCCCGAATGCAACGCTTTTCCCCATTCCTCCGTATATATAATTGAAATGGTTAAGATGAGAGAAGACAACGGTTGCTCGAAGCGCAAGCGCCTCCTTTTTTTGCCTCCTTTTTTCCAGGAGTTTCCCATAAATTCTGCTTACCTATCCATCCATTCCCTTGAATAGGCTGCCTTTTTGCCGAAGAGACAAAGGGGCAGCCTATTTTTCTATTTAACCCGATAACATTTGACAGCGGCTCGGGCGATGTCTTATAATTGTCTCGTTCTTTGAAAATCAAGTTCAGGGTTTAAAGCCCAGGGAAGTCCGTGAAAAGCGGACACAGCCCCCGCTACTGTAACCGGGGACGAATCCCAGAGACGGCCACTTTCTTCTGTTCGAAGAAAGGAAGGCCTGGGAAGAGACTGATCCGGAAGTCAGGAGACCTGCTTTGAACCCGGCCAGCCCATCTTCGGGAGGAAGGTCGGGTTGTTTTTTTGTTTCCAAAAGGCGGGGGTTAAAATGAAGGAAGGCTGCAATGAAGAAAAAATTTCTCTCTGTTTTTTCCCTCATTTTCCTTTGTTTTCCTTTTCTCCTGTTTCCCCAGGAGCAAAAGGAAAAACCCGCGTCTGCCTCCGAGCATCATGAAATCGTCGTCACCGCCACCCGCCTCGAGGTTCCGGCCAGAGAGGTGGCCAGCTCGGTGACCGTCATTTCTTCCGAAGACCTGGAGAGGCTAAAAAAAATATCGGTCTTGGAAGTCCTCCGGGACGTCCTGGGCGTTTCCGTCACCCAGAACGGAGGCCAAGGGGAGACAGCCTCTGTCTTCCTGCGGGGGGCTAATTCCGAACATACGCTCGTGCTCCTCGACGGGATAGAGCTCAACGACCCGATCAATCCATCCCGCTCGGCCGACCTGGCTCACATTTATCTCGAAAACATCGACCGTATTGAGATCATCCGGGGCCCGCAGAGCCCGCTCTTCGGGTCGGATGCCCTGGGCGGCATCATTAATATTATCACCAAAAAAGGAGAGGGAAAGCCGAGGTTGAGTCTGGCCTCGACCGGCGGTTCCTACGGGACCTTGGCCGGCCAGGCTGGGATAAGCGGCTCTTCGAAGAAAGTCAATTATTCCTTCGGACTATCCCGCTTCGGGACACAAGGAATCTCTGCGGCCGACTCGACTTTTCCGGGCAACTCCGAAATCGATAGCTACAGGAACCTCACTTTTTGCGGACAAGCCGGCCTGACGCTCAGGGATAACCTGGAAATCAATCTTATCGCCCGTTCTGTCCGGGCTAAAACAGATATTGACAACTTTGGAGGCCCTTACGGCGATGACCCCAATAACATCCAGGATTACCGCTCCTATTTTATAAAGGGGGAATTTCGCGGCCTTTTCCTCAAGAACCGCTGGGAACAGAAGCTCGCCATTGGGGTGGTTGATTCCCGGCGCAGCAACGACAACCCTGCGGACAAAGCCCACCCCCTTGAATCAGAGAACGGCCTTTTCAAGAGCCGCCTGGTCAAGCTTGACTGGCAGAACAATTTTTTCCTGCTTCCCTTGAATACAGTGACCATGGGCGTCGAATATGAGATGGAAGAAGGGGAATCGAACTATTTTGCCGAAGGACTTTGGGGTTCTTCGCTGAGTTCCTTCGCTCGGAAAAGGGCCACCATGGCCGGCATTTATGTTCAAGATTACATCCGGTTCGCCGACCGATTCTTTGCCACCATAGGCCTTCGTCTCGACTATCACAGCCGGGCCGGGGAATCTGCGACTTACCGCTTGGCCCCGGCCTATATCTTCAAACCAACCGGCACCAAGATCAGAGCCAGCGCGGGCACGGCCTTTAAGGCGCCTTCGCTCTATCAGCTTTATGCTCCCGGCACTTTCCTTGGCCCCATCGGCAACAAAAACCTCAGGCCCGAAAAATCCTTGGGCTGGGACGCGGGGATCGAGCAGCCGCTCTTCGGAGGAAGGATGCGCTTGGAAGCGGGTTATTTTCACAACGACTTCGAGAACCTGATCAATTTCGATTTTACTCAGGGATATACGAATATAGGAAAAGCGGTGTCCAAAGGCGTGGAGATAGAACTCGAGGGCAGGCTGAACCAGCTTCTTTTTCTTCGCGCTTCTTATACTCACCTCGAAGCCAAAGATAAGATCACCGGCATTGCTCTTTTAAGAAGACCGAGGGATATGTTCGCAGCGACTCTCGGCGTTTCGTTCTCGGAAAAGTGGATGGCATCCGTTTGCTACGATTTTGTCGGAAAAAGGGAAGACCTGGAGTTTTGGTCCTGGCCCTCCCGGACTGTCACCCTTCCCTCCTATTCTCTTTTGAACGGCCTTCTCTCTTATGACCTCAGCTCAAACGTCCAGGTCTTTGGCCGGCTGGATAATATCCTCGCTGAAAAATACGAAACGGTCTACGGCTACGGAACACTCGGGTTATCGGCCCAGGCCGGCGTGAAAATTATCCTTTAGCGGTCCAAAATAATTTCTTCTTTATAATCAATCGAAATCTTCGGTCCCTTCTTGGATTTGAGCAGGTCAATCACCTGGAGATACATCCTGTTCTTCTTTTGCCACAACCTGTTCAAATTTCTGGCGTAGCCGGCAATGCTCAGGTCAACCCATTTTCCCTTGAAAAATTTCCTGACCATCATTTTCAGCGAATAAAATTTCTTATGGCTGAAGATCTGGGCCCGCTGCAAGTCAAAAAGAGAAAGGCGAGAAGGCTGGAAGACAACGTGATGGGCGTCATAGAGAGCCCAGTCGCGAAATTGAATCCGATTTTCTTTCCTCACTTTATCGTAAAACTCAGAACCGGGCAGAGGGGTCAGGATGAGAAACTGGGTGGAGGCCAGCCTGGCCCTTTTGGCAAACTTGACCGTTTCTTTGACGGTCTGCCAGTCATCTTCGTCAAAGCCATAGACAAACATGCCGTGAATGTTAATACGGTGCCTTCTCAGGACCTTGACAGCCTGGACGATTTCCTGGACAGTCTGCCGTTTTTTCATGGCCTTAAGGCTTTCCTCATTCATGGATTCAAACCCGATATACACGGTGTGGCAGCCGGCCTTCCTCATCAGCCTGACGAGCTCCTCGTCCTTGGCCACGTCCGCACGAACCTGGGTGGTCCATTTGAACCTGAGCTTTTCCCGGATCATCGCCTCGCATAATTCTTTGGCGCGCTGGCGGTTGGCCGTGAAGTTATCGTCATAAAAAAAGATGGCGTATTTCCTGTCGTTATAGCGCTTCAATTCTTCAATGATATTCGGAGTGGAGCGGAACCGGTATTTCTTGCCGAACATGCCGGTGACCGAACAGAAGGAACAGTCGAAAGGACAGCCTCTGGATGTCTGAACCGGGATGGTATAGCGCCCTCCAATTCCCGGCTTCGGCGATTTCAAAAGGGAAAAATCAGGGAAAGGAACCTGGTCCAAGTCCTTCAAAAAAGGCTGCTGGGGATTGTGGCGAACCTCACCGTCCACCCGATAGGACAAATTGGGAATTTCGGAGAACTCCTTGTCCGTTTCCCAGGCATCGATAAAGCCCATCAGCGTCTCTTCCCCTTCGCCGCGGATCACGAAATCAGCATGTTCCAGCGCCTCTTCGGCCATAAACGTCACATGGGGACCACCCATGACAACCGGGATCCCGCGCTTCCTGATTCTGTCCCCTATGGCGTAAGCCCTGGGAGCCGTAGAGGTAATGGTCGAGATCCCCACAATGTCGGCCGACTGGATAACCTCGAAATCGACCCGGCGCAATTGCTCGACGAAGATCTCCACCTCCCAGCCGCGGCTCTTCATCATCGTGCCTAAAATGATTGTGCCCAGCCTGGGCAAGGGGAACCGGGAAAAAATATGCAAATTCGGAGCTTTGGGCTCTATAAAAACAATTTTGCTCATGGTCCTTTCCTTTCTTTTTTTCTGTTTTCTCTTTTGAGATTTTTATTTTTCAGGCTCAAAACCTCTTTTTTCTTCTTTTTGAGCAGGCCTTCCCAACGCTCGATGCCTTTTGACAGAAGATCCATTTTATCGAAGAGAATCTTTATTTCCTTGAGCATGGCGTCCAGTTTGAGGGAGACCTCATCCTTGGGGAAGGCAGCCAGGTCGTTCTCGAAAGCCAGAAAATCTCGAAAGTAATCCGAGATCAGCTTGATTTCCTCTAAGGTATAACCGAAAAGCTGGAGATCCCTGATCAACTCGCACAGATAAACGTAAGCTTCAGAATAAAGCCGGAACCCGCCTTCGCTCCGCATATCCGGCTCGAGGATACCTTTGTCTTCCCAGTGCTTGATCGTTCGCGGACTGAGTCCCACTCGCTCGGCCAGATTTCCGACCGTGAGGTATTTATTCGGATCCTCGGGCTTCTTTTTTCTCTGGGCCGGTTTGGGCAACCCGACTTTTTTGATGATTTTTTGGATCTCCTCAGAACCGTAACCCAATTCGTTCAGCTTTTGAATATGCCTGACCTGTTCCGCCATCTCCTCCGAATAGAGAGGAACTTTGTCATCGGAAAAACCCACCGGCTTCAGCAGCTTCAGTTTTTCCCACTCGCACAGGGTTGTCTCCGGAAGGTTGAATTTCGTGAGAAACTCAGCGCGGCTGAAAATAGCCTTGCTGTTCATGCTATACCTAAGCGTTTAATTTAACCTTAACATAAGACGAATTGTACGTATAGGGTTACATTATTCAGGGCCACTGTCAAGAAAAATCCTTACCTCCTGACCGTCCTCTCGAGAAAACAGCTGCCTTTTCCGCCGGAAGCGAGCGGGACAGCAGGCCGGGCTGAACGGCCCTTCTCCTCCTTGACTTTTGCCTGCCATCCCATTATGTTTTCTTCGCCGTTTTATCAGTGCGGCCACGAAGATGATGAGGCCGCGGCGGCCGAATTTGAGCTGGATTTCATGACCTTCAAAGGCAAGGCCAAGCCCGGAGGAGGTCCATGGCGAAAACGGAGGGCACAAATGACCAAAAGAATTTTTCTCCCGATTGTCTTTCTCTTGGCCGTTGGGGTCCGGGCTGTCTTTCCGGGATCAGAAGCCGCCCAGAAGACAGGGAAAATCTCCGTCCCGGAAATTCTGCCCCTGAAGCTCCGCTACGAGGTCGGCGAGACCCTGTATTATCGCCTGGTGCGGCAGAATAATAATTTCAGAATAGACGGCACGAAAGCCGGCGAGATGAGGGTGGTCGCCTATTTTACGAGGACCCGTCTTGAAGATAGCAGCGACGGAAAAGTCCGGGAAAAGTTCACCTGGAAGAGGTTCGAATTCGGACAAACCGTGGGGCCAACGCCTCTAAAATTGTCAGAATTTAAGCCGGGGGAAAATTTCTCTCTGGTCTATTCAGTCAACGAAGAAGAGGCCATCTCTAAGTTTGATTTTTCCTCACTGCCCAGGACACTGGAAGGGTTCATGTTTATGATCCTCAGCTGGGATGCGGTGACTTTTGACGCCGCGGTCCGGCCGACAAAAAATCTTCGAATTCCTGACGAAGCCAGGGTCGGCGCTGAGTTCAGAGAAACACGGGAGCCGCATGACTTTGTTTTTGAGTTCCCTCCTCTGGTCACCGATTCCAAATACACCTTCAGCGGGAAGGCCTGGGTAAGGATTTTGGGCCTGACAATCGTCCGTGATATTCCCTGCGCCATCGTCGAATTTGCCGAATCGGAGAATGGTGTCGAGATGAACCTGCATCTCCAGCCCATGGAGTTCAAAACCCGGGGGTTTGAGCATTTCTGGGGGAAAACATACCTTTCCTTGGAAGACGGTCGCGTCGTCAAAGGGGAGCTGGTCGGCCCCATCACTATGATCCAGGACATTCAGATGACCGGCCGGGAGCGGCCGGATCATGCAGAATTATTGGTCATCGGATATTTAGAGATGGACCTGCTTTCTGAAGAAGAATTCAATGCCGGACTTAAAAAAATCGCCGAATAGGGCCTGGCTCGTCGAGGGGCCGTTTATCATCACTGAGTGTTGATTTTCTCCCGGGTTTGCTATAAAGGTTAGTTTAAATCTCTAGGAGGTTTAGGATGAAGAGGAGGGATTTCCTGGCCAAAGGGATGGGCGCTGCTGCAGCGGCTGCCGCTTTCTCAGCGCCGCGGGAAGCGGCTGCTTCCCAGGCCTCAAAGTCTTCGCCGGGGCAGGGGCGTTTCAAGCTGAAGTATGCTCCGAGCTTCGGCCAGTTCAAGGACCTGGCCGGCGACGACCTCGCCGCCCAGGTTCAATTTGCCGCCGACGAAGGTTTTAGCGCCATGTTTGATAACGGAATCATGGGCCGTCCCGTTGCCCAGCAGGAGCTTATCGCCCGGGAGCTCGAAAAGCGCGGCCTGACTCTCGGGCCGTTTGTCCTTTATGCTGATTTCAAACAGAAAAACTACGTCATTCAGGATAGGGCGGTCCGCGACATGCTTGTTCAAAGGATGAAGCAGGGTATCGAGACCTCTCAACGCGTCAAAACTCCCTGGGCTCTCGTCGTTCCCGGACGATTCGATGAATCACTCGCCTGGGGATACCAGACGGCTAACGTCATAGACAATCTCAAGTATTGCCTGGACGTCTGTGAGCCGGCCGGGTTGATCCTGGTGCTTGAGCCCCTCAACCCTAAAGACCATCCCGGCCTGTTTCTGACCCGTATTCCCCAGGCTTACGAGATCTGCAAAGCGGTGGCCAGCCCGTCCTGCAAAATCCTAAACGACCTCTACCACCAGCAGATCACCGAAGGCAACCTGATTCCCAATATCGACATGGCCTGGGACGAGATCGCCGCCTTCCATCTGGGCGATACGCCGGGACGTAATGAGCCGACCACTGGTGAGATCAACTACAGGAATATCTTTAAGCACCTCTACCAGAAAGGGTACCAGGGCGTCCTGTGCCTGGAGCACGGCCAAAGCCTGCCTGGAAAAGAGGGCCAACGGGCGGTCATCGATGCTTACCGCGCTTGTGACAATTTTTAAAGGAGTCAATATGAACAATTTTTTTCCGAAAAAAAGTGTTTCGCGACGGGATTTTATCAAGACTTCGATGGCGGCGTCTTTGGCTGCCGCCATTCCCTTTCCCAGGATTCCCGGGGCCCACGCCGCCGGTTCGGACATGATCCGCATCGGACTCGTAGGGTGCGGCGGCCGAGGCACGGGAGCGGCCATCGACTGCATGAATGCCGCCCCCGGCGTCGAGATTGTGGCTATGCATGATCTATTCCAGGATCGTTTGGACACTTCTCTCGAGAAAATCAAAGAAGCCCATCCGGACAAGGTCAAAGTGACTCCGGAGAGACTCTTTATGGGGTTTGACGGCTACCAAAAACTCGCCGCCTGTCCTGAGGTCAACCTGGTCGTCATGGCCGCGCCGCCCGGGTTTCGGCCGATGCACCTCAAAGCCGCCATAGAGGCCGGAAAGCATGTTTTCATGGAAAAACCCGTGGCCGTTGACCCTGTCGGCATCCGCTCGGTCATAGCTTCCTCGGCTCTCGCTGAGCAGAAGGGGCTGGCCATCGTTGCCGGCACGCAGCGCCGCCATCAGGCCAGCTACCTCGAGGTCATGAAAAGGATTCACGGCGGCGAGATCGGGGAGCTCGTCGGCGGGCAGTGTTACTGGAATCAGGAAGATCTCTGGGTGAAGAAAAAGGAGCCCGGCTGGTCGGACATGGAATGGCAGTGCCGGAACTGGCTCTACTTCACCTGGCTTTCCGGCGACCACATCGTCGAGCAGCATGTTCATAACATCGATGTTATCAACTGGGCGTTCCGCACCGTTCCCGTGCAAGCCATGGGGATGGGAGGCCGGCAGGTCCGGACCGCTCCCGAATACGGCAATATCTATGATCATTTTGCCGTCGAATTTGAATACCCCGGCGGCGTGCGCGTGCTGAGCATGTGCCGCCAGACCGCCGGCTGCGCCGAACGCATCGAAGAAAAGCTGGTCGGCACCAAGGGTGTCGCTTTCGGCTACGGCGAGGTCAAAGCCGCGAGCACGTGGAAGTTTGAGGGCGAAGAGGCGAATCCTTATGTTCAGGAGCACGCGGACCTCATCGTCAGCATCCGCGGCGGACGAAAGCCTTTAAATGAGGGCCGTCGCGTCGCCGAGAGCACGATGTGCGCGATTATGGGGCGGATGAGCGCCTATACGGGGCGGGCCATAAGCTGGGATTGGGCGATGAACAGCTCCGAGCTTGACCTTTCCCCGCAGAAATATGAATTCGGCGACCTCCCCGTGGCCCCTGTGGCTGTGCCCGGCCAAACGCCGTTGATTTAAAGAGAGGGACCCGTTACATCTTCCTTGCTTTTTCGTTGAAGCAACTATGAGCTCAATCTCCGTAGTACGTAAAAATACAGACTATGGACATCTCATCTTTTTTGGGTGACCATTTTAGGCCATGAGCCGGATCATTCGGAATTATTGTGTCCCTCAATTGAGAAAGGGTGGTGAGACAATGAGGAAGAAACCCATGAAAATGAAACGCCGTCAGTTCCTGAAAACCTTGCCGTTGGCTGTCGCCGGAGTGGCCGGATTCCCGACGATCATGCCCGCATCCACGCTGGGCCGCTCCGGTTCCACCGCGCCCAGCAACCGTATCGTCATGGCCGGCATCGGGTTCGGCATGATGGGCTTTCCCAACATAGAGGCCTTTCTGGGCAAGGATGAAGTCCAGTGGGTCGCTGTCTGCGACCTTGACGATAAACCCCTCCTCGAGGCCAGGGATATCGTTAACGAAAAATACAGCAGTAATGATTGCGCCACATACAAGGATTTCCGTGAGCTCTTCCTCCGACGCGATCTCGACGCCGTCTCTATCGCCGTGCCTGACCACTGGCATGCCATCCTGGCTATTTCCGCTGCCCGGGCCGGTCTCGACATCTACGGCGAGAAGCCTCTCACCCACGACCTGCGCGAAGGCCGGGCCCTCTGCGATGCCGTTAAACGCTACGGCCGCGTCTGGCAGACCGGGAGCTGGCAGCGCTCGGTGGAGAACTTCCACCAGGCCTGTGAGCTCGTCCGCAACGGCCGGATCGGCAAGGTTTTAGAGATCGAGGTCGGACTTCCTTCCGGGCATTTTGATTTTGCCGGGACATTCGGCCAGGAGACCATCGGGCCTCCGCCGCCTAACCTGGATTACAACTTTTGGGTCGGCCCCGCGCCTTATGTCCCTTACTGCCCGGCGCGCGTCCACATGAACTGGCGCTGGAACATGGACTTCGGCGGCGGTCAGCTCATGGACTGGGTGGGACACCATGTCGACATCGCCCACTGGGGCATGGGCTGGGACTACACCGGCCCGGTAGAAATCGAGGCCCGGGGGGAGTTTCCTACGAGTGGAATCTACAACAGCGCCCTCCGCTACCGCCTGACCGCTAAATACGCAGACGGCACGTCCATGGTCGTCGCCGGCGGCTACCCCGAAATCCGAGGGGGCACCAAGTGGACCGGCGAATACGGCTGGGTCTGGGTCGACCGGGGACAGTTCGAGACTCACCCGGCCAATCTTGTTCACGAAGTCATCGGGCCGAATGAGATCAGGCTTTACAAGAGCCGCGACCATTATCAAAATTTCCTCGACTGCGTCAAAAACCGGAGCCTGACCATCACACCCTGCGAGATAGCCCACCGCTCAGCAAGCGTCGGACATCTCGGCGTCATCGCCATAGAACTGGCGCGAAAGATTCGCTGGGACCCGGCCACTGAAACGATCATCGATGACCCTGAGGCCGAGCGGCTGCTCAGCCGGGCTTACCGCAAGCCCTGGCAGCTGCCTCAATAACCGGACAAAGGAAACAGCAAAATGAAAAAAGACGCGAACATGACAAAGCAAAAAATAAGGTTATTGACCGCTGCGCTGGCTTTTTTCTGGCTTTTTTCCCGGGTTCTCTCCCCTGCACCTGCCGGCCAAGACACCGCCCAATTTATAAAAGCTCTCATCATCACCGGACAGAATAACCACGACTGGAAGACATCCAGCGCCGCCCTGAAGCAGATCCTTGAAGACACAGGCCTTTTCCAAGTCGATCTGGCTGTCAGCCCTCCTGCGGGGGCCAGCCTAAAAAATTTCAGCCCGCGTTTTTCTTCTTACAAGCTTGTGGTCCTCGATTACAACGGCGACCTGTGGCCGCCCGCCACGCGGAAATCTTTTGTCGAATTCGTGAAGAGCGGCGGTGGAGTCGTGGTCTATCATTCGGCGGATAACGCTTTCGCCGGCTGGCCTGAATACAACGAGATCATCGGGCTCGGCGGCTGGGGAAACCGGGACGAGAAGGCCGGTCCCTATGTCTTCTGGAAGGAGGGGCAGGTCAGAGAGGACGCGAGCCCCGGAATCGCCGGATATCATACGCCCCCGCATGAATTCCTGGTCTTAAACCGCGACGCCGGCCACCCCATCACAGCCGGGCTCCCTCCGAAATGGATGCACGCTAAAGACGAGCTCTACGGCCTGCTGCGCGGCCCGGCTAAAAACCTTCACCCGCTGGCGACCGCCTACAGCGCCCCGGAGCAGAGCGGAACGGGCCGGGATGAACCCGTCCTCTTTACGGTCGGCTACGGCGCGGGCAGGATTTTCCACACCACGCTCGGGCATGCCGGAAGCGACGGCCCCCCGCGGGCGCTCGAATGCGTCGGGTTCATCGTCACCTTCCAGCGGGGCGCAGAGTGGGCCGCCACAGGCAGCGTGACCCAAAAGATACCGGGGGATTTTCCGGCCACTGACTTGGACACCTCGACTCCGGCTGATGTCAGGCGTTGGCCGGGATTCCGTCCGCCTTCGCTCGAGGCTATCCTCAACGAGCTGGCTTCGTTTGAGTACAGCAGGGATGAAGCCGTCCTCTACCGGCTCAGAGAATATATCCTAACGCACAAAAGTCCGCCCGAATCGCGCGCGAACTGCGAGGAGGCACTGATCGGCTTTCTCGGATCAGAAGCCAATCTTTACGCCAAAATGGCCGTCTGCCGCCAGCTTCGTCTTATCGGCACTGAAAAATCCGTGCCGGTGCTCGCACAGATGCTCGTCCAGGACGAGACAACGGACCTGGCCCGCTACGCCCTGGAAAAAATTCGGGGAGCCTCGGCGGAGAGGGTTTTGCTTGACGCCCTCGAAAAAACGCAAGGCCAGGCAAAAATCGGCCTTATTTCATCCCTCGGACAGCGCAAGTCTAAAGAGGCCGTGCCTGCGCTCAGCCATCTGATTGACGACCAGGACAAGGCCATCGCGGCTGCGGCGGTCGTTTCGTTGGGCCAGATCGGAAACTCCGAGGCAGTCGCACTTCTGGCCGGAACTTTAGATCAACCTGAGGATGAAGCAAAGACCGCTGCGGCTTCAGCCCTGCTTAAGTGCGCCGGAGAACTCCTGGCCCAAAAAAAGGAAAAGGAAGCTGCCGGTCTTTACGAAAAAATCCTGACGGCGAAACTCCCGCTTGCGCAGCGCCAGGCTGCGATGAAAGGGAAAATCGCTTCAGCCGGAAAGGAAGAGGCGGCGCGGTTAATCCTCGACACACTGAGCCGGGGTCCTGGGGAAATGCAGGCTCCTGCGATCAGCCTGATTCGAGAAGTTTTTGACGCATCAACTATGGGCCCGGTGTGCGACTTGCTACCGAAGCTTCCCGAGGCAAGCCAACTTCAGCTGCTCTCTGTGTTGTCCGGCTACTCCAAAGAAGCTGTCCTGCCTTCTTTGATGAATGCTGCCCGGAGCCCGCTGCCGGATGTCAGGATCGCCGCCTTAAATGCTTTGTCAAAAACAGGCGATGCGTCATCAGTCGCTTTTTTGGCCGAACGCGCCGCCGGAGCTCGAGGAGCGGAACAGGAAACAGCGCGAACCACCCTGTATACACTGCGAGGGGAAGACGTGGATGAAGCCGTTCTTTTCAACCTGATCAGCCAGGCCGATGAAGTAACGAAAAACGAACTCATCCGGGCCATCGGAGAGCGCCGCATCTACGCCGGGAAAAGCCTTCTCCTGGGCCAGACTCACTCGCAATCGTCTGATAATCGTCTGCAGGCCATCAAAGCCCTCAAGGCCGTAGCCTTGCCCGAAGACCTGCCGGCCCTCCTGGCGCGGCTTCTCGACATAGAAGACGAGTTCGAACAGGAAGAGATGGAAAACACCATTGCCGGCATCGCTCAGAATATCTCCCAGGCCTACTCTCGGGCCGCTGCCGTTGAAGACATGTTGGAGCCGCGAAACGAAGCGGTTCAAAAGAAAGTGACGGATATCAAAGAGCGCTGCCTTCTCTACAGGGTTTTGGGCAAGATAGGCGACGACAGCTCTCTGCCTCTTCTCCGCGCCGCTCTTAAGGGTGAAAACTCAGACATTATGGACGCCGCTATTCGCGCTTTCGCCGATTGGCCGAATGTGACGCCGCGCGAAGACGTTTTTGCCATTGCCAAGAACGCTTCCAATCTTACGCACAAAGTCCTGGCCTTGCAGGCTTACGTCAGGATGATCAGCCTGGAGCCGTATCAGTCGCCTGAGGGAGCCGTCCTGAAGCTCCAAGAAGTCTTGAGTCTTTCCCCGAGGCCGGAAGAGAAAAAGCTCGTCCTGGGCGCTTTGCCGACTTTTGCTTGCCCTGAAGCGCTCCAGCTGGCCGCATCTCTTCTCGCGGACGAGGCCGTCAAAGCGGAAGCTCAAGCCGCCGTAGACCAAATCAAGGAAAAGCTCGGGCAGGGCGACCAGAAAAGCTGAGTGAAAAGTATGCGCAGAGTGGCATCATAAGGGCACGACATATCCTTGAGAAGAGGCCTTTATCTACCCAAAATTAATGTTAAAAAGCCCGACGGGGACTGTCTCGATTCACCCCTGGTGCCCGCGTCGCGGTCGATTTAATGTAAACGTAGTAAATAAGGTTACAATCTCTGTACGGCACTGAAGCCGTCCTCGAGTCCCCGTAGCGGAAGGGGCACCCGTCGGCTTATCCGACGGGGGGAACCGACGGGACTGGTTCCCCGGGGTTCGGGGGCTGAGGACGGCTTCAGGCCGTACAAGACAGAATGTCACCCGAATGATTGCCTTAATATGATTTGATGTCTGTTTTGGATATCTCCCCTTGAGATCAAGAAAGGAAGGTAGAAGGATTTCGCCTTTTATCGGGGCGGGAAATTTCAGATAATTCGCCAAAAACTTTATAATGATAGAGAATTATCCAATGGACAAACCGACGCTGAGCACGGCGCAAATTGCCGACCGCGCCCGGAAAATTAAAGCACTGCTTCCGCAGGCCATGCTGCGGGACCAGGCGGCCGCCAGCCGAACGCTCCTTCAACTCCGTCAGGGAAGCAGAGAGGCCGAGCGACTTCTCGGGCAACTCGCAGCCATCGAAAAAAGACTCGAGCAGTCGGTTCGCGAAAAAGATTTGCGCTTCCGCCGTCGTCCCGCCGTCCATTTTCCCGGCGCACTTCCCATCACGGCGAAACGTCACGAGATCGTCCGCGCCATCAAAGATAATCCCGTCCTGATCATCTCGGGTGAGACCGGATGCGGCAAAAGCACGCAGCTTCCCAAAATGTGTCTGGAAGCCGGGCGCGGTATCGCCGGAAGGATCGCCTGCACCCAGCCCCGGCGGATCGCCGCCATCACGATCGCCCACCGTATCGCCGAAGAGCTGGGAGAAACCGTCGGCCGGACGGTCGGCTATAAGATCCGCTTCCAGGATAAAACCGCTCCGGAAGGTTACATCAAGATCATGACCGACGGCATGCTCCTCGCGGAAACCCAGTCCGACCACAACCTTTATGAATACGATACGCTCATCATCGACGAAGCCCACGAGCGGAGTCTCAACATCGATTTCCTTCTGGGGATCGCCGGGTCGCTCCTCGCGGCTCGGCCTGAGCTGAAAATCATCATCACCTCGGCTACCCTCGACACCGAAAAATTCTCCCGGGCTTTTGCCGACGCCCCGGTGATTCACGTCGGCGGCCGAATGTACCCGGTGGACATGGAATATGTGCCCCCGGATTCTTTTTCCGAGGACTCCGACGAGACCGACTACATCGACCTGGCCGTCCACGCCGTTGACCGGCTCGAGTCCAAAAAACGGCGTGGCGACATCCTTGTCTTTATGCCGACCGAACAAGATATTTTGGAAACCTGCGAACTTTTGGAAGGAAAGAAATATACAGCCACCACCATTTTGCCGCTGTACGCCCGGCTGCCGGCCGCCCAGCAGGGCCGCGTCTATTCGGTGACCGGGCCAAAAATTGTTGTGGCCACCAACGTCGCTGAGACCTCGCTGACCATCCCGGGCATCAAATATGTCATCGACACCGGGCTGGCCCGAATCTCCCAGTACCAGCCGGGCACACGGATCAACAGCCTCCCCATCAGCCCGATATCCCAGGCCAGCGCCGACCAGAGAAAGGGCCGCTGCGGCCGTGTCCAGGAAGGCCTCTGCATCAGGCTTTACTCTGAGGAAGATTTTGAATCGCGGCTGCTTTTCACTCCGCCTGAAATCCTGCGCTCCAACCTGGCCGAAGTCATCCTGCGGATGCTTTATCTGGGGCTGGGCCATCCTTCCGAGTTTCCTTTTGTAGACAGGCCGCACCCCAAGAATATCAAAGACGGATATGAGACTCTCTTAGAGCTGGGGGCCATCAGCGGCCAGGGCCGTGATTTCGAGCTCACGCCGCTGGGCCGCCGAATGGCGCTTATGCCCCTGGACCCAAAAATCTCCCGGATGCTCCTCGAGGCCCAGAACAATGGCTGCCTCAGGGAAGTGGCCGTCATCGCTTCCGCCCTGAGCATCAGGGACCCGAGGGAAAGGCCGCCTGACAAAGCCGGGTTGGCCGACGAAGCTCAGGCCCGTTTTGCCCATCCGGACTCCGATTTCCTGACATTCCTAAATATATGGGACCGCTACCACAGCCCCTCAGCGAACCTGACCTCCCAGAACAAGCGAAAAAAATTCTGTCAGGAACACTTTCTTTCCTTCCCCCGCATGCGCGAATGGAACTTTGTCCACGCCCAAATCATTTCCATCCTGAAAGAGCAGAAGGCGGCTTTGGGTCGGGCCGAAAAAATTGAGATGTCGGCTTCTCTTTATGCGGGCATCCACAGGTCTATCCTCAGCGGGTTCCTCTCCAACATCGCTGTACACAAGGAAAAGAATATGTACACGGCCGCCAAGGGCCGGGAAGTCATGGTTTTTCCAGGCTCGACGCTTTTTAACAAGTCCCGGCCCTGGATCGTCGCCGCAGAGATTGTCAGGACATCGCGTCTGTTTGCCCGGACGGCGGCGAAAATCGACTCCGCCTGGCTTGAGGAACTGGGCGGAGACGAGTGCCGTTATTCCTATTCAGACCCGCGCTGGGACGAAGACCGGGGTGAGGTCAGGGCCAAAGAGCGGGTTACGCTCTACGGCCTCGAGATTATTTCGGAAAGAGATGTATCTTACGGGCCAAAAAATCTGGAAGAAGCCCAGGAGATTTTTGTCCGCGAGGCCCTCGTCGAAGGCCGCGTCAAGGATCCGCCCGCCTTTCTCCGGCACAACCTGAACTTGCAGAAGAGGATATTGGAAATGGAGGAGAAATTGAGGCGGCGCGATATCATGGCTGGTGAGGAAGCAATCGCCGGTTTCTACTCCCAACGCCTGGCCGGAATATATGATGTGCGCGGCCTGGAAAAGAGAATCCGCCGGTTGGGAAGCGATGACTCCCTGAAGATGGGCGAAAAAGACCTTCTTCTCTCCCGCCCCGATGAACCGGAGCTGGCTCTCTATCCTGACGAATTGGCGGTGGAAGGAAGGCTTTTCGAGGCCTCCTACAAATTCGCCCCGGGCGAAGACGATGACGGCATGACCCTTAAGATTCCTCCGACGCAGATCGAGAGCATCCCGGCCGAGGCGCTGGAATGGGGAGTGCCGGGGTATTTCAAAGAGAAGATCACAGCCTTGATCAAAGGGCTGCCCAAGCGCTACCGCAAGCTATTGGTGCCCGTGTCGGACACGGCCGATATTATCGTCAGGGAAATGGCCCAAACCGACTTCTCTCTTTTTGAGACACTGGCTGAATTTGTCAGCAAAAGGTTCCATGCGGACATCCCGGCTGAGGAATGGGCTGGCGCCGACATTCCTAAACATCTAAGGATAAGAGTTGAGGTCACCGGTCAGGAAGGAGGGACTCTGGCGACGGGAAGGAATCTGGACGAACTCAAGCAGGCGGCTTCTTCCTCCGGTATACAGGGAGATTCCGTGGAGTGGAGGAACGCGAAAGCGAAGTGGGAAAGGGAGGGCTTGACCTCATGGGATTTCGGCGAACTTCCAGAGAGGATTCCGGTCGGGCCTTTCCACCCGGCTTTTCCGGCCCTGGAGGCTGGAGAGCAAAGCGCTCGTATACGGCTTTTCCAGAATCGTGAAGAAGCGCTTTCTTCCCACGAACAGGGGGTCGAGGCTCTGCTTTTTTTGAGGTTCGCCAAGGATTTGAAATTTATGCGCGGATATCTAGTCCTTCCTGAAGAGCACGAAAAAACGAGCCTCTATTTCGGAGGGAAAAGCGCCGTCGAAAAAAGTCTGTTAGATAATCTGCGAAGGACGGTATTCCAGCGGAACCTCCGCACGAAGGAAGAATTTGAGGCTTATGCCGGAACAGTCGTCAGGGCGCTGTTTGAAAAAGGTCACGCCCTCCGCGAGACGGCGATCGCAATCCTGGATTCCTATCAGAGGATCCGCCGGTCGCTCCAGTCCATCGAGGCGACCGGCGGCTCAAAGCGTGCGGTCCAGGCCATCTGCCAACAAATCCGGGACGAGCTTCAGGTGTTGCTCCCACCAAACCTCCTCGACATCCATCCCGTCGAACGTCTCCAGCATCTCCCTCGCTATATTCACTCTCTCGAGATTCGCGCCGAGCGGGGAAAGAACGACCCTGAAAAAGACCGGAAAAAGGCTGAACAGGTCGAGCCCTTTGCCGGGGTCCTAAAACAAATGGAACAAGAGGTTGCCGCCGAAACTGTCTCAAAAAAGAAGAAGGCCGTCGACGAATTCCGCTGGATGGTCGAGGAGTTTAAGGTGTCGCTTTTCGCCCCCGAGCTTAAGACCGCCTTTCCCATCTCGGCCAAGCGATTGGCGGTAAAGATTAAAGAAATAAGACAGATGACCTCATCGTCTTCAGGTACGGCCCGGCCTTGAGTCGGGGTGGCGGCCCCGGTCAAGTTATCTAAATAGTTTATGGAATTATTTTTTGAAAGCTTTTGCCAACCAATCCTGCCTACTTTTTCACCTCCTCTTTTGACACCGCCTCTTCCCTGTGGTATAGGTTTCGACAAGACAGAACCGGTCAGGATCATGGCCAAGCCTTATCTCGGAAAAATCACCACGATTTCCAAGTTTGATATCTGGCTTGTCGATGGCAAATATGTCCGGGATAAACTGGATGAGGAATTCACGAATTTTGGCCAGCATTACCGGTTTAAGTTTATCCCCGAGAATGAATTCTGGATCGATCAGGAGCATACCCCGGGCGAGGAGGAGTTCTATCTTGACCACATGCTCATAGAGAACAGATTGATGTCCCAAGGCATGAGCTACGATAAAGCGATATCAAAAGCAGACCTGGCGGAGAGCAGGGAAAGAAGGAAAGTGGACTATATTAGAAAAGGCATCAAAATCGGAGTAAAAAGAGAAAAATATATTCATAAGGTTCATAAAACCCTCCTCAAGTCTTACAGCCAATACCTTCAGGTCTGGATCGTCGACGGCGAGCTGGTCCGCGATCTGTTTTTCATCGACTATACCGAAGGAGGACACGACAAGGTTTACGATTTCATCCCTGCTCGGGAAGTCTGGCTTGACGATGACCTCCAGCCTAAGGAAGTCAAATTTGTCCTGCTCCATGAGCTCCACGAGAGGCATCTGATGATGAAGGGATTCGATTATCCCAGAGCCCACCGTTCGGCCAGCCATATAGAATATTTCTGCAGACATCATCCCGGACAGCTGGACGGAAAACTAAGCGAGGAAATCGAAAAAAACAGAGATTAAAAGATTATTCCCTGGCTTGGATATAATTCATCATTCTTCAAGAAATAAGTATCGTGTCCCTAAATTAAACAGTAAAGAATTTCCGCAAAAATTAGACCTGGATAAGACAGACAGAGAACCCCGACAATTGCATTTAAACAATAAGGCAAAGTCAAGGACGCCCGAGCCCGGCAGTTTTGCCCCGGTTAAAAATCGGCACTTGTTTCTCATTGACGATCAACACGTCCTCTGTTATAAAGTTAGCGGCCTGAATTTGAGCAATCCATGACCGAAGTCTGCCGGAACGGTCTTTAATGACAATCCTCTTGATCCTTTTCCTCGGCAGTTCCATTTTCCTCTGGATTTCCATCTTCGGCTATATCCTAGTCCTGGGCCTGCTGGCCTTGAAGCGCCGTCACCCCACGCCCGAGATTAAAGATTGGCCTCCTATTGCCGTCGTCATTCCAGCCCTCAATGAAGAAAACCTGATCCTAACCAAGCTTCAGGATCTCAAACTCAGCAACTATCCTGGCGACCGGACAACGATTATTGTGGTGGACGGCGGGTCGCACGATCAAACAACCGCTCTCGTTGAAAGAGAAATCGGCCGCGGGGAAAGCCTTCACTTAGAATGCCTCAACGGGTCCACGGGGAAAGCCGACCAGGTCAATTATGCTTTAAAACAGTTAACCCAGGACATTATCGTTTTTACTGATGTCGACTCCGAGCTCGATCCATCCTGCATCAAAGAGCTTGTCGGTGTGTTGGTCGAAGACCCCCAGACCGCCGTCGTGGGAGCCTCGGTGAAACCCGCCAGCTGTCTGCAGGAAGAACTCATTCATTGGCAGCTTTTAAATTTTCTATGGTGGCTTGAAGGCGAAGCTCTCTTCGCTTCAGGTCTGTCAGCCGTGTGCTACGCGGTCCGGAGAAAGGTCGTGCTTCCCGTCCCCCGGGGTGCTCAGGCTGATGATATCAGCCTGGCCATATCCGCCAGCCGGGGCGGTTTTGGGGCCCGCCTTTCCCGGAAAGCCCGGGCGACCGAAGTCCGCGTGCCTCAGACAGCGGGTGAACTGTTGAACTATCGGCGGCGCCGGGGCGCTGCCTATAGAGCCGCTCTCCTGTCCACCCCCGAGCAGTTGTCCCTGAGCTCCGGGGCACGGCTGGCTCGCCGCCTCCATCTTTGGCACTTTAGAGGTGCGCCTCAACTCGGCCTCGTTCTGCTGACGGCAAGCTGTGTTTTGCTGGTGACTTCATCCTGGCCGTATGCTCTCGTGACCATGTTCGCTTTTATCATTCCTTCAGTCGCGGCAGTTTTAACTTCGGCCGCACAATCGGGTGACAGATGTCCTTGGTGGAAGCGCTGCCTGGCCGCGGGACGATTTTTGGCCCTCACGTTGATCTCGCTGCTGACATTGAACAAATACTCTCTAAAGACTGCCCCGACGAGAAGTCAACAGTGACCCGAAGCCCTCTTTTGAAAACCGCCTTTGGCCATGCCCAATACCATGACTGCGGTGACTGCTGGGCAGCTTATCTGAACGAGCGCAAGGCCTTGTTCGGCCTCAAACCGGCGGTCCTGCGAGAGCTTTTTCGCCGCGGCTGAAAAGCCCCTCTTAGCCCAGGCCCTCTCTCCATGATTTTCTCTTTTGAAAAATTGCCATTTCTCGATTATGATATAGGCGGGAAGGAGGTCTGGAGATGATTGAAGGCCAAGAGACACTGGGCAAGGCCGCTCGTCTTCGATACGGAATGGTCGGCGGCGGCAGGGGTGCCTTCATCGGCGACGTCCATCGCAAGGCTATCGCCATGGATGGGAAAGCCGTCCTTGTTGCCGGCTGCTTCTCCCAGTCCTACGAAAACACCCTGGAGACAGGCGAATTCCTCGGGTTGGATAAGTCACGGCTCTATAAAACGTACGAAGACATGTTCAAGGCCGAGGGCAAGCGCGGTGACAAAATCGACTTTGTCATCATCGTCACGCCGAACAACACCCACTACCCCATCGCGAAACTTGCCATCGAGAACGGCATTCATGTCGTCTGCGACAAGCCCCTGACGACCACCAGCCGCGACGCCGAGGAGCTCAGCCGGCTCGCGGCTAAAAAAGATCTGTTCTTCTGTGTCACCTATGCCTATGCCGGCTATCCTATGGTCAAGCACATGCGGGAGATGATCCGCTTCGGAGAGCTGGGCGAGATCCGTTTTGTCAGTGCCGAATATTCGCAGGACTGGCTGGCCACTCCCCTTGAAAAAACAGGCCAAAAACAGGCGGCCTGGCGCACCGACCCCAAGCTCGCCGGAGCTTCAAACTGCGTGGGCGACATCGGGAGCCATATCGAGAACATGGTTTCCTACATCACCGGCCTCAAAATCCAGCGGCTCCTCGCCCGGCTCGACCATTTCGGAGAAGGCCGGATCCTGGATGACAATGCCTCGATCATGATCGAGTACGACAAGCGCGCTAAGGGATTATATTGGAGTTCTCAGATCGCCGTCGGACATGACAACGGCTTCCGTGTCCGGGTTTACGGCACCAAAGCATCGCTCGAATGGGTTCAGGAAAACCCCGATCATGCCAAGGTCGCTTTTATTGACAAGCCCACCGAAATCCTTTCCCGGGGCCGCGACAAGATGTACCCCCGGGCCGAGGCGCTCAGCCGGATCCCTTCCGGCCATCCGGAGGGTTACTTCGAATGTTTTGCTAATCTTTACTCGACTTTCCTCTCCGCTTTGAGCAAGAAGATCTCGGGAGAGCCGCCGACCGAAGACGACCTCGATTTCCCGGGCCTCGAAGAGGGCATCCGGGGAGTGAGGTTTATCGAGAAATGCGTGGAGAGCTCGAATAAAGGTGCCGTTTGGGTTAATTTTTAAAGGAGGAGAAGATGGCCAGACCCGTGACCTTGTTTACCGGACAGTGGGCTGACCTTCCTTTTGAAGACGTCTGCAAGAAAGCCAGTGCCTGGGGTTACGACGGCCTGGAGATCGCCTGCTGGGGAGACCACCTGAAAGTCCGCAGAGCAGCAAGAGACAAAGCCTACGTTGAGGAAAAGAAGCGGATCCTCAAGAAATACAATTTAAAATGCTGGGCCCTGGGAGCGCATCTCGCCGGCCAGTGCGTCGGGGATACCTACGATAAGCGATTGGATGGATTTGCCCCGGCGCAAGTCCAAGGAAAACCCGAAAAGCTGCGCCAATGGGCCGTCGAAGAGATGAAAGCCACAGCTCGGGCCGCCAAGAACATGGGCTGCTCTGTCGTCAACGGGTTCATGGGGTCGCCGATCTGGAAATTCTGGTATTCCTTCCCGCCAACGTCCGAAGAAATGGTGGAGGATGGGTTCAATAAAATCCACAAGTTGTGGACGCCGATCCTGGACGAGTTCGACCGCTTCGGAGTAAAATTTGCTCTCGAGGTCCATCCGACGGAAATCGCCTTCGACTTCTACACGACCCAGCGTCTTTTCGAAAAGTTCGGCTACCGTCCGGCCCTTGGCCTTAATTTTGACCCCAGCCATCTGGTCTGGCAGGGACTCGAGCCGCATCTCTTCATCCGCGAGTTTTCCGACCGGATCTACCACGTCCATATGAAGGACGCAGCCGTGACCCTGGACGGGAAAGCCGGCATCCTCGGGTCCCATCTCCCCTTCGGAGATTTGAGGCGAGGCTGGAATTTCCGGTCCCTCGGACATGGGGATGTAAATTTTGAGGAGATTATCCGGGAGCTCAACAGCATCGGCTACAACGGGCCGCTCTCGGTAGAATGGGAAGACAACGGCATGGATAGGGAATACGGCGCCAAAGAATCCCATGACTTTGTCCGGTCAATCGATTTCTCTCCTTCCGCAGTTGCCTTTGACCGCGACATGAAAACCAAATGACGCCGAATCTGTGTCCTCTTTAAGCCCGATGATAAATATCCAGTTTGAAAGGAGCCGTCATTGCCAGGAGCTTGGCGACGAAGCAATCTCCGGTTGATCCCGGAGAGACCGCCGCGATATCTTCTTTGTCTCGCGATGACTTTTTCATATTACCAAGATCGGGCTCGGCCTGCGACCGAAAAGACGCGAAATTTAATAAGATGAAGAAGGCTAATATGTCTGACCTAAAAGACCCCCAAAAAAACAAGACCCTCTCCCGGCGGGATTTTCTGAAGTCCACGACTTCAGCCAGCCTGGGCCTCGCCCTGGCCGGGGGCGTTCTTGGCCAGGATAAATCGGAGACAGGGGCAGAATCCGGAGATTCATTACAAGTCCCCAAACCCGACGAGCTCCGCATCGCCTTGATTGGATGCGGCGAGCAGGGCCGCGTGCTGCTGGAATCGTGCCTGCGCATTCCCGGCATCCGCTTCGCCTCCGTCTGCGACATCTGGGGGTACAGCCGCCAGTACGCCAGCGGCTATCTTAATAAGTACGGCCAGAAGGTCAACGTTTACGAAGATTACCGCGACCTCCTGGCCAAGGAGAAAGGCCTCGATGCCGCCATCGTCGCCACCCCGGACTGGATGCATGCCGAGCACACCAATTCCTGCCTCGAGGAAGGGCTGCACGTTTACTGCGAGAAAGAAATGTCCAATTCACTGGAGAAGGCCCGGTCCATGGTGCTCGCGGCGCGGCGAACCGGCAAGCTCCTCCAGATCGGCCATCAGCGCCGCAGCAATCCGCGCTACATCCACGCCATCGACCGCCTGATCCGGGGGAAACAGCTCCTGGGCCGGGTGAACATCGCCTACGCCCAATGGAACAGAGCCAAGAGTGACATGCTCGGCTGGCCCAAGAAATATACCATCGACCAGGCCACCCTCGAAAAGTATGGCTACGACTCTATGGCCGAGCTCAGGAACTGGCGCTGGTTCAGGAAATTCGGCGGAGGTCCGATCGTCGACCTGGGTTCGCACCAAATCGACCTCTTCAGCTGGGTTTTCGGAGTCAACCCCAGGACGGTCGTGGCCAGCGGCGGAATTGACTACTACAGAGGGCGCGAATGGTATGACAATGTCATGACCATATACGAGTTCGAGCCGAAGGAAGGAAAAGCACGCGCTTTCTATCAAGTCCAGACGACCACGAAGCACGGAGGTTTTTACGAGACGTTCATGGGCGACAACGGAGCGCTGGTCATCTCGGAAGTTCCTCAGCGCGGAAACTGGGCCATGCGCGAAGCCCACGCGCCGGAATGGGACTCCCTGGTCAAGGAGGGAATGCTCCTTACAGAAACCGCGCCTATTCAGAAGGTCGATACGCGGAACATCATCCTCGACGTCAGGGTGACGGCCGAGGCCGGACGCTGGCCTCTTCCTGTCGAGCTGGCCAAGCCTCCCCACCAGCCTCACCTGGAAAACTTTTTCGCTGCCATTCGCCAGGGAACCCCCTTGACCTGTCCGGCTGAGCTGGCCTATCAAAGCGCGGTGGCCGTCCTCAAAGTCAACGACGCGGTTAAATCCCGCTCATTGCTCTCTTTTCGCCCCGAGCAGTTTAAAGCATGAAAAAAGGAAAAATGAATAAATGAATAGGGTCAAACCTACACAATTTACAAATGCACCCAAAGGGTGCATAAGCATACTCTTTGAATTCCTAAAAATTAGGAAAATGTTGCCGTTTTTTTTTCTTAAATATTTTGTCAATTGTGTAGGTTTGACCCTGATCATTAATCTGGCGGCGGCCGCGCCGCAGCAAAAGCAGGCCTGGGACGGAAACAGGACCACACCCATGCATCTTATCCCCCTCAAAGACGAGTTCGACCAGCCCATCATCCCGACTGAAATTTATCCGCTCCCGTTTTCCTCCCGCTACACCTGCGCCCCTTGCCACGATTACGAGGTTATCCGCAAAGGTCTTCATTTCAGCGACGCCGCCTCCTTCAACCCTGGACGTCCGGGCGAACCCTGGGTCTGGGTGGACGAAAAAACAGGAACATGCCTCCCTCTCTCTTACAGGAAATGGAAGGGCCTGTGGGATCCCGAAGAGATCGGCCTGTCGGCCTGGGATTTCACTCTGCTTTTTGGCAGACACATGACCGGCGGGGGTGCGGCGGAGCCAAGCGCTAAAAGGATCGCCCCCGATTCCCGGTGGAATGTCTCCGGAAGGGTCGAAATAAATTGCCTGGGCTGTCACAACGCATCCAACATCCAGAGCCTCAGCGAATGGGCCAAGCAGATCCTGCGCCAGAATTTTCGCTGGGCGGCAACAGCAGCGTCCGGACTGGGAGAAGTCAACGGGATGGCTTCCCGCCTGGTCGGGACCTGGGATATTTTTGACGGCCCCAATCCTGATGACACGGAGTGGGCCATCGCTCCTTCTGTCCGCTATGACCGAACCCTTTTTGACAGCAAACACCGGATGTTTTTCAACTTGGCCTATAAACCCGAGGATAGCCGCTGCCTGGCTTGCCATTCCGTCGCGCCGGTCGGCGTCGAAAAATTCGCCTTTGACGGGGATGCCCATTCTGCGGCCGGGTTGAAATGCGCGGGCTGCCACCGCAACGACATCAGCCACGCGATGATCCGGGGATATGAGGGCGAGGTTGAGGACAACCCTATCCTGAACGGCGATGACTTTACCTGCTCCGGTTGTCATTTGGGTAACGACAAGGCTAAGGGAGAGAAAGCGCTGGCCGGCCGGCTCGGCGCTCCCTATCCTCGGCACAGAGGATTTCCGGTTGTCCATTTCAAAAGGCTGGCCTGCACGGTCTGCCACTCCGGTCCATGGCCGGGAAAGAAAATGACCCGGGTGCGGACGTCACGCGCCAACAGGCTCGGAATTTACGGCATCGCCCGCTGGTCGACCGACCTTCCGGCCATTCTCGAGCCGGTTTATATCCGCGACCAGCACGGCAAGCTCACCCCGAACCGGCTGATGTGGCCGGCGTTCTGGGCCGAGAGAAAGGGCAAAATGCTCCGTCCGCTCAAGCCCGAAAAAGTTCTGGCTGCAGCCGGCGATATCCTGAGTCCTGACCTGGGCACCGTGAACGTCCTCACCGCTTTGACGCTGGAGCTTGAACCCGAGCAGACCGCCGTGCTCATCTTGCCAGGCCGGGTTTATGAGGTGAATATCGACGGCGGTCTGAGCGCCTCGCCTTATTCCGCAGAACCTCCTGCCCAAGAACCTCTCTGGGCTATCCAGCAAAACGGCAAGATCGTCCCGCTGGTTCCGGAATTTGACCCGGCCGCTGAGGAAATGGATCCTGAGATTGAGTCCCGGATTCAAAAGATTCTCGGCGCCCTGGCCGGCTCAAAAGGTGCTCCCGGAAAGCCGGTTTTAATTTATAAGGACGCCCTCTACCAGGTCGTAGAAAGCTATCTCGAGAAATCGAAGAATCCAGGCGAGCCGGCTGCAGCGCCCCGATGGGCCTGGCTCGTCGATGAAAAGATCCAACCTCTTGTTCCCGAATTCCAGCTGCGGACAATCGCCCAGTTGACCGGGTTGGAACAGACGCTAACCGAGGAGCAAGTGAAGTTAGTCCTTGGGGCTCTGGTGGAGGCGGAGAAGAACCAGGAATCCGGTGACGCAGCAGATTATGTCTACATCTCGGGCGGGAAAATGTTCGAGCTCGGCAAAGATGGAAAGCTTAATTTTAGGGACGACGAGGCGGCCAAGCCCGTTGTCTGGCCGCTGGCGCACGAGGTGCGTCCAGCCCGGCAATCCCTGGGAATCAACGGGTGCACGGACTGTCATAAAGTCGGTTCGGCGTTTCTCTTCAGAAAAGCCGAGGGAACCGGTCCCCTCAAAACGACACAGGTCAAAGTCCTCTCGGCCAATTCGTTCATGAAACTTAATAAATCCTATCAAATGCTCTTCGGTCTCTCCTTTGCCGTGCGGCCCTTGTTCAAATGGGTTCTTTTCATCACCATCATCATCATCGGGTCCGTATTGCTCCTCGTTTTTCTGCTCGGCCTGGGCCGGCTCACCGGACTCATTGAAAAAAGGGGAACGTAGTCCATGTTCTTTCGTATCATCACGATTGTCTCGGTCCTCGGACTCCTGGGCCGGCTGACTTACCTCCGTTTTATAAGAAAGATCGTGACTTCAGGAATCACGCCGCATAAACCTCTGGTCCTTGCTTATTTTTCCTGGCTCGGCCAGGGAGTGTCCGGCCTCTCCGGGCCGTCAACCTGGTCATCGGTCCGAACCATCGTTAAGAAATGGCTCGACTCCTATCCCCTGGCCTGGATGAGGTGGGCCGTCGCCGGCCTCGTCTTGAGTTTTTCTTATCTTGGCGCCAGCGGGTTTGCCTTCGCCGTATTCACCACCCGGGGAATCTTCGGCCTTCCTCTTCTCCTTCATGTCATTGCGGGAGGAATTTTCGCGGTCTGCCTGGCCGTGATTCTGGTTTTTCGCGTCAGAAAATACGTCTTCCTGACTGGAAAGCCCGGCCCGGCCGAGTTTTCAGCCGTCACTTCATCCTGGACATTCTCTGCGCTCCGCACTCAATCCGTCCTCTTTTGGCTCTTCATCATTTCCGGTTTATTTCTTGTCGCTACAGCTCTGTTTTCCATGCTCCCCTACTTTTCTTATAAGGCCCAGCTGAGCCTCGTCGAGACGCACAGATACAGCGCTCTCGTCTCCCTCCTCACGGCGATGGTTTTTCTCGACAGGGCTCTGCTTCCGCAAGAAAAATGATGGAACCTGCGAAGGATATTCCCCACCGCTTTGCTCATGAAGCCATGGGGACGACTTTCGAGGTGATGATCGCCGACTCAGACGAAAAATACGCCGGCCAAGTATCACAGGCGGTTTTTCAAGAAATCGACCGGCTCGAGGTGCTTTTCAGCCGCTTTAATACCTGCAGTGAAATCGGCCAGATAAACCGGCTTAAACCCGGCGAATCGATGAGAATCGGGTTTGAAACCTATGAATGTTTGAAAACAGCCTCGCTCATCAGAGAGGAGACCGGCGGCGCTTTTAATATCAATTTCAGGTCCTCAAGAAAAGAAAAATCATTCGAGGTTTTTTGTGCTGAAAGCGGGTTTGGCGTCAAAGTCCGGAAGAGTCCGCTTCCATCCAACGGGGATGGCGTCGACCTCGACCTTGGCGGGATCGGCAAAGGCTATGCCTTGGATAAATCAAAAGACCTTCTCAGGGACTGGGGTGTTGAGCGGGCCCTCCTTCACGGCGGAACAAGCACTGCCCTGGCCATCGGTTCTGCTCCGGGTCTGAGCCCGGGTGAGAGGGGCTGGCCGGTCGGCGTCGGCGGAATCTGGGCGCTCGCCGGTGCCCCGAAGCGTCTGCTTCTCCAGGAGCGGGCCCTGAGCGGCTCCGGAACAGAGGTAAAAGGCCGCCATATCCAGGACCCCAGAACAGACCGGCCCGCCGCAAAAGCCTTGGCCGCCTGGGTTTCTCATCCTCGGGCAGCCGTTTCGGACGCCCTGTCCACGGCTTTTATGGTCATGAGCCCGGAGGATGTGCGCGGCTACTGCGAAGCCCATCCTCAAACCTGGACCTTAATCATTATCGACCGGGGAGTTTATCAAATTTTCAATAACGAGATTTTTTGGCCGCACCCATAAATTTTTGTCTTTCTTCTCTGCTATAATAATAAGAAGAAAAGCGATGAGATTCACGAAAAGGAGTTATTCAAGATGAAAAAGAGCCTGTTATTTGCTGTAACCCTGGCTTTCCTGTTTAGCCTTGTCGCGGCGGTCAGGAGCCCGTTGCAGGCGCAAGACCAAGGCAAAGAAGAGCTTAAGGTTCAGCTGCCCAAACCCATGTTCATCGGGACTCCGCGAAATATCACCAGCCCAAACCTGGAAAAAATCACCGGCAAGCCGCGCGGCGCTTTCTTTGTTCCGAAGGGGACCAAGCTCGTCTCCTTGAATAAGCCGGTGACTTCGAGTGATAGGCAGCCCGTCATCGGCGAGCTGGGGTTCGTCACGGACGGTGAAAAAGCCGGTGAAGACGGTTATTTTGTCGAGCTCGGCCCGGGAAAACAGTGGGTCCAGGTCGACCTCAAGACGCCTTATCATCTCCAGGTCATACTTGTCTGGCATTACCACAGCCAGGCCCGGGTTTACCGCGACGTCATCGTCCAGGTTTCCGAAGACAAGGATTTTATCACGGGAGTCACGATTCTCTTCAATAACGACCACGACAACTCATCCGGCCTGGGGGTCGGGAAGGACAAGGAGTATATCGAGACCTATGAAGGCAAGCTCATCGACCCGCGGGGCCTCAAGGCAAGATATGTCCGCCTTTGGAGCAACGGAAACACGGCCAACGATATGAACCATTATGTCGAAGTGGAGGTTTACGGCACGCCGGCAAAATGAATAAAAGGGCCTTGGCCGGGCTTTTCTTCCTGATCTTTCTCGCCGCGCTGATCTTCCGCATCCAAGGACTGGGCCTCAGGCCGATGCACCATGACGAGGCCAACCAGGCCCTCAAGTTCGGAGCGCTGCTCGAACACGGCGAATATCGCTACGATAAAGAGGACCATCACGGCCCGAGCCTTTATTATTTTTCTTTACCTTTTGCCCGTGTTTTCGGGGCCAAGACGCCGGCCGCGCTGACAGAGAAATCGCTCCGCCTGGTGCCGGGTTTTTTCGGAGTCGGCACGATTCTTCTTCTCCTCCTTCTTACCCCGGTCCTGGGACGCGCGGCCGTGTTCTGGAGCGCCCTGGGCCTGGCTCTTTCGCCGGGGGTGGTTTATTTCAGCCGTTTTTATATCCAGGAAACACTCCTTGTCTTTTTCCTCGTCGGGTTCATCGCCTTTCTCTGGCGCTATCTGATGAGGCCGTCCTGGGGTTGGGCTCTGGGCGCGGGCTTTTTCGCCGGAATGATGTACGCCACCAAGGAAACATCGGTTATCGCCTTTGGAGCGATTGCCGCTGCCCTCATCCTCACGCTTCTGCTGCCAGGAAACCGCATAGAACAGGAGAAGCCTCGGCCAAGGCCACGGCCCGCTCACTTGCTCCTGGGGCTGGCTGCGGCACTTCTCACAGCCCTCGTCCTTTTCACTTCTTTTTTTCAGAACCCCGGGGGTTTCTTGGATTCGCTCCTGACCTTCAAGATTTATTTTGTCCGGGCCGGGGAAGGCGGGTTCCATGTCCATCCCTGGTCTTATTATTTCCAAATCCTGGCCTTTTCTGGAGGCGCCGCCAGGCTTTTTGGGAGCGAAGCATTCATCCTCGTCCTGGCCTTCGCTGGAATCATGGCCGCGTTCAGAGTCAGGCCTACGAAACAGCCTCATTCGTCTTTTCTGAAGTTCGTCTTTTTCTACACAGCCGCATCGACAATCGTCTACACCTTTATTCCTTATAAAACGCCCTGGAACCTTCTCCCTTTTTACATCGGATTTATCCTTCTCGCTGGAAGCGGAGCCGCCTTTATCATCGAAGCCTCCCCAAAAAAATTCGGCCGCGCCTTGATTCTGCTCCTTCTGGGGGCCGGCTTCCTCAATCTGGCGGTCGAGAGCTACCGGGCCAATTTCTTGTTTCCCGCCGACCCCAAAAATCCCTATGTCTACGCCCAGACCAGCCCGGACTTTTTGAACCTGGTCCGTCGGGTTGAAGTTCTGGCTTCTCTTGACGCTGACGGCAAGCAGATGCTGATCAAAGTTATTGCCAGCCCTTATGAGACCTGGCCTTTGCCCTGGTACTTAAGAACCTTCGGGCGCGTCGGCTATTGGCGGAATGCCGAGGAGGCCGGCGAGATAGACACGCCTCCTCTGATCATCTCGTCGGCCGAAGAGGCAGCCAAGCTCGAATCTTTCTTAAAGGACACTTACCGTTCGGAATACTACGGCTTGCGCCCCCAGGTGTTTCTTGTTCTTTACGTCCGCTCTGACCTCTGGGAGAAGTTTTTGGAAAGCCCCACTCATGAATGAGCCTCGTCTGGACATCTCGATCGTTATCCCGGCCTTCAACGAGTCGCCAAAGATCGGCCGCGATGTGGAAGCGGCCGCTTCGTTCTTTGAGCAGGCGGGACTTGAGGGCGAAATCATCATCGTCGACGACGGAAGCTCCGATGACACCGCCGAGGCCGCCCGCCGGGCCGATCTCCCCTCCTCCGTGAAAAGGACGGTTCTCCGGCTGGATAGGAATTCCGGGAAAGGCGCGGCCCTCAGACACGGCATCCTCGAGAGCCGGGGCAAGGTGGTGCTCTATGCCGACAGCGGCACTTGCATTCCCTATGCCAATGCACTTCCGGTGATCAGAAGAATAATGGCCGGAGAATTGGACCTGGGACTTGCTTCCCGGCGCCTGGAAGAGACGGTGATCGTGAGGAATCGCCCCGTTCGGCGGAGGATAATCTCCTGGATTTTTCGTCAAGCCGCCATCCTCATCGCCCGCCTGCCGCGCTGGGTCTCAGATTCCCAGTGCGGGTTCAAAGTCTATGGAGGCGATGTCGCCAGAAGCCTCTTCGCAGAGCTCGTCACTTCCGGATTCCTCTTCGAGCTCGAAATCATCATGAAAGCTCTCCGGCGCGGCCTCAGGATCGAGGAATTCCCGGTCGCATGGACCTGCGACCTCGATACCCGGCTGCGTCCCGCCAGCCAGGCCACAAATGTCGTCAAGGAACTCTTCAGGATCCGGGCCATGATGAAAAAAGAATAGGGCGACCCCGCCTCTAATCCCTTCAATAAGATAGTAGAAGATAGGTTAGAAGATAGGGGGCGGCCCCAGTTAACTAATTGATATAAAACGAGTTAATAGCATTTTTTGGCTGATATTTCGTCTTAAAATAGAGTTTTTGGTCGCGAAAGCTTGCGCCTAAGGAACTTTTCTTCTAGATAATTGTCTCTCAACGAGCGAGCGATTTCGTCCGCCAAATTGGATGAGGCCAGCGGAGCTCCGAGGCCACATTTTCTTCCAGGCTTCGGATGCCTTGGCAAGAGGGATGGAACTGCATATGCTGATAAACTGAAATAGCCGCTGATGAGGCCTGCCCGGATCCGGGCGGGCGTCAAGAACTTGGCCCCATGACACTGTTTTCGATCATCGCCATGTTCGTGACCATCGTTGCGCTGGCCAGTTATCTGAACTACCGTTTTTTCCGGCTGCCGTTGACGGTCGAGCGCCTGTTGAAAACCGACTGATACGAATCTGGCTTTCTACAATCCCTTGCTGTTCTCTTGCGCGGCCTTTTTCAATTTGTCATTGGCCATGACGGCGATATCCACGCGGCGGTTCATCTGCCTGCCGTCGGCCGCGTCGTTCGTGGCGATGGGCTGAGTTTCGCCGTAGCCCATGACCGAGAAGCGGCGGGAGCTGACGTTCTGCTCGGCCAAGTAGAAGGCCACAGCGTCAGCCCGCTGCTTGGAGAGGGTGAGGTTGTGCTCCTCCGTGCCGGTGGAGTCGGTATGGCCTTCGATCAGGATGTTCGTGTCGGGGTATTTATCGAGGATCACGGCCAGCTTGGTCAGGTTTTGCCTGCTTGCGTCTCTCAATGTCCACTTATCGACGTCGAAAAGAAGCCCGGAGTCGAAGGTGATCTTGATCCCTTCCCCGACGCGCTCGACTTTGGCCCCTTCCAGGTCGCGGCGCATCTCCGCCGCTTGCTTGTCCATGTAATGGCCGATGTAGGCTCCGGCGGCTCCCCCGACGGCCGCCCCCAAGATAGCGCCGAGGATCGTATTTCCGGCCGCTTTACCGATCAGGCCTCCGACCACGGCTCCAGACCCCGCACCGATAGCCCCACCTTTTTGGGTCCGGCTCCATGACGCGCAGCTCCAGCCAAAAACCAAGAAGCATATCAGCAACGACAGGGCGACAAACTTTTTCATTTTAAACACTCCCTTCCCGAATTTTTGTTTTTGATGATTAATATTTAGCATGGACGCTGGGCAATTGCAAATCTGCGGACTTTTCCAACCCTTCAGCCCGTTTGACTCCCCCTTCATTTATTGTTATTCTTTGGCAGACCATTGGCAGGGAACAGAGTGGCCATTAAATGTCCCAAATGTCATTCCGCTAATCTCGATACGTCCAGCTTTTGTTCTGATTGCGGCACCCGCTTAGGCCGTGCTGGAGATATCCGGGTTTCTCGCACCAAGACCCTGGAAGACCCCACTAAAGAACTGACCACGGGCACGACTTTCGCCAACCGCTATCAGATAATTGAAAAGCTGGGCCAAGGAGGGATGGGAGAAGTCTATCGAGCCATAGATAAAGAGCTGAATGAGGAAGTGGCCCTCAAGCTCATGAACCCCCAAATAGCCTCGGACCAGAAAACAGTACATCGATTTAGCAGCGAGCTGAAACTGGCCCGCAAGATTATCCATAAAAATGTCGGGCGTATGTATGAACTCATGGAAGAAAAGGGAACCCGTTTTATCACGATGGAATACGTGTCGGGAGAAGATCTCAGGAGCTTGATGCGAAGGGTCAGGCGATTGGATGTGGAAACCGCAGTCTCGATCGCCAAACAGGTCTGCGAGGGACTGGGAGAGGCCCACAGGCTGGGGGTTGTCCATCGAGACCTCAAGCCCGGCAATATCATGATTGATAAAGAAGGCCGTGCTCGGATCATGGACTTCGGCATCGCCCGGTCTCTCAAAGCCGCGGGAATGACAGAGGCTGGAGCCATGATCGGGACCCCCGGGTACATGTCACCTGAACAGGCGGAGGGCAAAGACGTTGACCAGCGTTCTGACATTTACTCTCTGGGGGTCATCCTCTACGAGATGGTCAGCGGGCGGATTCCGTTCGAAGGCGATACGGCCATGAGCACAGCGATGAAGCACAAGACGGAATCACCCCGAGACCCGAGAGAATATAACACTCAGATTCCTGAAGATCTCAGTCGGGTGATCCTTAAATGCCTGGAGAAAGATAGAAAAAAGAGATATCAGACAGCCGAGGAGCTTCATTCTGTCTTAGGCCATATTGGAGAAGAGCATGGCGCACAAATAATTGCCAAACCTAAATGGAAACATTCCATCGCTGTGCTCCCCTTTGCCGACTTAAGCCCGAATAGAGATCAGGAATACTTTTGCGATGGGATTGCCGAAGAGCTGATCAATGCCGCGACGAAAATCAAGGATCTTCGAGTCGTGGCCAGAACCTCGGCATTCGCCTTCAAAGGCAAGGACATGGACATCAGGGAGATCGGCCAGAAGCTGAATGTCGAGACGATTCTCGAAGGGAGCGTGCGCAAGGCAGGAAATCGCCTCAGAATTACGTCCCAACTCATCAATGTGGCAGACGGCTATCACCTCTGGTCGGATAAATTCGACCGGGAGATGGAGGACATTTTTGCCATTCAGGATGAGATTTCCATGGCCATTGTGGATAATCTTAAGATAAAACTTCTCACCGCTGAAAGGGAATCCATTAAGAAACGGTTCACGGCTGACCTGGACGCCTATAATCTTTACTTAAAAGGTCGTTATTTCGGCACGAAGCCGAGCATAGAGGCCTTAAATAAGGCCCTTGAATATTTCAAAAAGGGGATCGAGAAAGACCCGAACTTTGCTCTTGCTTATGCCGGCCTGGCCTATATCTATGCAACTTTGGGTGTGCTCAGCTTCTCTTCTCCCCAGGACATGTGGCCTAAAGCTAAGAAGGCCATAGAGAAAGCCCTGGAACTTGATCCTGAGCTGGCCGAAGCCCACGAGCAGGCCGCCTACTTATCCTTCTGGTATGAGTGGGATTGGCAGGCTACAGCGTACAGTTATGACCAAACCTTCGCCCTGAACCCGGGCAATGCTGCTGCCCATGCCTGGTATGCGTGGTATTGTCTTTCCCAGGGTCGATTTGAGGAAGCCGTCCGCGAAATCAAACAGGCTCAGGACCTGGACCCGCTTATGCCCCTATTTTATGCCATGTCCGTGGGTATTCATGGTGCCGTTGGGAAACTTGATGAGGCGGTTGACGAATTTCATAAAAGCATGGAATTGGACCCCAACTCGGGCCTGGCTTACTTCCACCTGGGAACGGTTTATTGGTGGAAAGGGATGATGAAAGAAGCTCTGGCTGCTTTTCAAAAGTCCTTAAAATTAGAGATTTACTCTGGTTGGGCGGAAGGTTTTCTTGGATTCATCTATGTGAAACAGGGCGAACGAGAGAGAGCCGGGCATCTTCTTCAAGAGTTGATCGGACGAAAGAAGAAGAGCTATGTTTCATCCTATTGCCTGGCGTTGCTTTGCGGGGCGCTGGGAAAAAGAGATGAAGCCTTCGAATATTTGGATAAGGCCTATGAAGAGCGTGACACTTTGATGCCTTTTCTCAACATATATACAAAAGATGCATCAGAAATCGTCTCTGACCCAAGATTCGAGGCCGTGCAGAAAAAGATGGGGTTGGCCACATAACGGGTGAAATCTTTTCTTCCAGAAGAGCCCGGCAGTCCTGGACGGCTGCTTGCCAACCGTAACAGTATTTGTATTTTTTTCCCGGCCTGATAAAAAAGCCTACCACAAGCGTATCGTGCAGATAATATTCTTGGAAGCGATTCCAAGGTCTGCTCTTCTTGCCCGAAACCAAATGCGGATTGGGCTGAATCAGGGGTTTGCCAAACGCTTTGAGCAGGAATGGCGTGTTTTGCCTGCAGAATTTTCTGCTACGAAAATATTCAGCGTGGCAGGGCGTCCCCTTGGGGAACGTCCCCCAGGTTGATCTTGCGGGTGATGAAAGTGCGGTAAACAAAGTTCTTGTTTTGTCCCTGACAGGATATTGGAACGGTTTTTTCTAAGAATGTTGCGCTGAATTCAGCAGTGAGCGTGGCCTCTTTGGGCAAGCGCACCTTAAGCTTCGGCACCAGGGGTCCCTCCGGAAAACTGAACCAGGTGATGGTCGCACCTTTCTTTCCCTTTGAAGCAGATTTGATATTGCTCTCTTCGATTTTCATGGCCCTATCTGACTTCAGGCTTAACGATACCGTAAACGGCTGCTTGGCGAACTCAAGAGCTATGTCTAAACTGACGAGCTTATCCGCGCCTTCTTCCTCTGACTGAGAAACAACTTTATCTTTAACCCAATCCATATCCAGGGGATAGTCGATTTCCTTAACGCAAGACCGCTCGTTTATGGTCTGCCGTTGCCCGCCGATGTCGGCTTCAATCTCGCGCAAGTAATCGCTGCTCGAAAATTCAATCGAGCTCTTGTTCTTGAAACCATCTGATCTTTGGGTTACGGAGATAACTTGCTCCCATGGCGGTGTATAACTGGGCACGTTCAGAAGATAAACAGCGCCGCCGATGATGAGCACTCCAAGGGGAATAAGCGTGAGGGGCCTGCGGAAGCTTTTAATCCGGAAAAGATCGCCGGAATAACTGCGGTAAACGGCGGCAAACCCGAGCAGGAAAGGCATCGTCCAAAAGACAGTGAATAGAATGTAGACGGCGATGAAAAGCCCAAAGGCCAAGGACGTCTTGAGAGAGGACAACCCGAAAAGTCCCGCCGTCCGGTAAACAAATTCATAATATTCAGGGAGGATAAGGAGACGGAACATCATATATGGAGAGAGCACCCAGAGAAGCCCTTTGAGCCAGCCCCACGGCACCAGGCAGGCAAGGCTTACAAGAAAAAGTCCTGCAGCAGGATAGAGACCCAAACGCGGTCCGCCCAAGGCCCCGGTTAAGGCTATCAGGGCAGAAAAATAAACCGCCGCTCTGACCAGATAAAAGAAGCTGTTCTTTCTCAACTTCCATTTCCTGGTCAACTGTAAGGCCAGCCACAGGCCTAAAAACATAAAGAAAAAGGCATAGATGAAATAGAACCCGGGATGAGCAAACCAGGGCAGTCGCTGTCCTTTGAGCAGTTGCATGGTCCATTGAGAAGCGAATGTGGTGATCACAATGATAAAGAGCAAGACTAACAACTTGGGCCAAGAAAGCCTGATTCCTTTGTCTTCTTTCAAATGAACTCTCTTTTCCCAGGCGCGCACCAAGGCTAGGACCCCGACCGCGATGCTGAGGATAATGAACAGGCCGGGCCAGACAGGCTTGACGAATAAGGGCGTTTCTCCGGCCAAAACCAGCATATAACGGCCTGTTCTTGCCTCAGGCAGCTCCCGGTCAAACCTCCGGACAAGCGCCAAGACCACTCGGCCGCTGCGCTCCAACCCGTCGGGCTTGAAATAAGCCAGCGAATCAAACCGGGTGTGGATGGGAAAGCGGACATCGCTCACAAAGGCGATGGCCGGAATCCCTTTTTTCAAAAATGGTCCATGATCGGACCCCGCGCCACCTATGGCCGAGTTCAGGCTATTAAAATGGAATGGATAATCGATATTTCTATAGCCGAGGCTATGGCAAGCATCGATGCTTGCCCTGACCAGCCACTCAGGGGTCTGGGACTTGCGCGTGTCAATCCAGAGCATAAGCGGAGCATCATCGCTGGTCATATCAAGCTCGAGCATCAAGCCGGCGTTTTCAAGAGGATAGTGCTCCGTAAAATTCTCCGACCCGATCAGGCCGGATTCTTCGCCGCAGAAGGCCACAAAAACCAAGGTAGAACGATGTTTCTCCCGGCAGAGAACCCTGGCTATCTCAAGCATGGCTGCAACTCCCGAGGCGTCGTCATCGGCTCCGGGGATTTCCGGCGAGGCGGAATCGATGTGGCCGCCGATGATAATTTCCCGCGCCGTCTCACCCGGAAGACGGCCGATCACATTAAAGCTGCTCGTGTTGATGTTTTTCGAGGAGGTTACAGGCTGCCGTTCCACCTGACAGCCGTATTCAGCCAGCTTTTGTGCAGCATAAGTCAGGGCCGTCTTCTCCTGGGGCGAGCCCAGCGGCCGAGGTCCGATGGTCTCGGCCAAATATCGGACATGCTCGAGTGCTCTTTCCCTGGAGAAATTTTCTGCGCTCAAGGAGATGGAGGCCAAAAAAAGAACGCCGATAATCCCGGTTAAGAGAATAAGGCACTTTCTCATTTTTTTCCCTCCTCCACGAAGGCTCCAATCTTATAAGAATTTTTTTGCTTTTTCCAGGTTTGCTCCAATCATGCTTTTCCCATTTCGCCGCTTTGGTTGCTGGGGGCAGCAGAACCCAGGACTTCAGGTTCGTGTGGCCGATTCTGGGGGGTATCTGCCCGGTCTCGTAAGCTTCGCTGATTCTTGCTCTGAGTTCGGAATGGTTGCCCGCTTTAATAGAATCTGCCGCCGGGCCTTGACGGCAAAGACCGGGTGAAGGCTTCGATCTTGGGGATTTTTTTAAGCTATTGACAAGCGTACGGAATAAATGATATTTTTTGTTCAGAAGGCCGGTTCATGGTCATCAAGCGCGAAGGGAACAAGACCGTGGCGGATCTAAAAGAATCTTCAAAAATCCAATATTTTGTATAATCAAGTGCAAAAATTTGGAGAATCGCTAATATTCTTGATATTTTCAATAGCTATCTATTTAATATTCAAGAGGTTAAATACGCACCTGAGTTGGCATAAATTTTGCCTTATATTATAATAAAAAAGGATGCATAAAAAGAAAGGAGGTAAAATCGGCGTAAAAAGTCTAATTATTTTTCTCAGAAAGGAAAGAAGTTGATCTAACCAACTTCTTTGGCAAGTGAAACTAAAGAAAAAGGAGGTAGAATGAAATTAAAATCAACTGTTGCGTTGATTGCTTTCCTGCTCATCCTTTCACCGTTGGCCTTCTCCCAGTCCAAGGAAACAGGCGCCATTGTCGGAACGGTCACAGACGAAGACGGCTCCCCGCTCCCTGGAGCTACAGTCAAATTAATCAGCCCCAACCTGATGGGCACCCGGACTTTCGTCACAGATGCCAGTGGCTCCTACCGGTTTCCCGCCCTTCCTCCCGGTATATACACGGTCAGGGCCGAGCTTCAGGGCTTCAGGACTTATATCCGGGAAGACGTCCGGTTAACAACCACGACCAGACTCACGGTCGACCTGATCCTGAAGCCTTCCGTCGTGGAAGAAGAAGTGACCGTTGTCGCCCGATCGCCCACCGTTGATATCAAATCCACAGAAACAGCTTCAGTGACTTTAACCAGCGAGATCCTGCGGAATATCCCCTACAGTCAGTTCACATCGTCAATCGTAAACATGGCTCCTGGAGTCACCCCGGATAATATGGCTGACTCGGCTTACGGCGCACAGGACGGCACAGGGATCGCCTATTCCATGGACGGCGTGAACGTGGCGGATCCCGAGGCGGGCACAGCCTGGGTCTTTCTCGACCACAACATCATCGAGGAGGCCAAGGTCATGGGAGTCGGGCTTCCAGCCGAGTACGGAAACTTCACGGGAGTCATCTTCAACATCATCACCAAATCCGGAGGCAACCAGTTCTCGGGGCACATGGAGTTCGATTTCCAGGGGGAGAAGAACGACTGGCCGGTGGTTAATTTCTGGCAGCAGGATAACAACAAAGACTATCTGGCCGATTTTCCCAAACTTAGTTCTCCCCGCTACAAGTTTATCGATGCGAACGTGCATCTGGGAGGGCCGATCAAGAAGGACAAGCTCTGGTTCTATGAGGGCGTCCAGTTCCAGCGTTTCGAGGATTATGCCACGGGCTTCCCCGAACCCCGCGCCTACAACCAGCCCCGGTCTTTCACCAAAATCACCGCTCAGCTGACTCCGTCCACGAATTTAATGTTCGGGTTTGAAATAGACGCTTACGACGGCAAGAACCGGGGAGCCAGCGCCACGACATCCCCTGAGGCGGTCGTCAACCAGAAGTCCCCGGAAGTTGTCGGGAACTTCAGCCTGACTCATATCTTCAGCCCGAAGACCTTCATCGATGTGAAGGCGGCCTATTTCTGGGGCTATTACTACCTCGAACCGGAGACGGGGCGGCAGACCTACTCCCATTTTGACCTGAACGAAGACATGCTCCTGTACAACTCCGGATACTATTATCTTGCCGACCGGACCCGGTTCCAGGCGAACGCCAGCCTGACCCATTACGCTGAGGATTTCATCACCGGAAACCACGACTTCAAGTTCGGCGCCGAGGTCGAGCGTTCGACGTGCCGGAGCCGCTACGGGTTCACCGGGAGCGGCGGACCGCTCGGATCAAATGTCTATTATATCGATTACGTCGGCTACGGGTATACCGGAAACTACCTCGCCTACCAGTACGAGGGCTACGACTTCAACGGCCCGTACACGAGGGTGGAGGGGTTTGTCCAGGACTCCTGGCAGATCACCCCGCGCATCAACATCAACGCCGGCCTTCGGTTCAGCCAGAACTGGGGACAGGCCGAGGGCAAGGGAACTGTCTGGAATAGCCACCGGATAGCCCCGAGAATCGGGTTCACCTTCGATATCTTCGGTGACAGGACCACGGTTTTCAAGGCCCACTACGGCCAGTTTACGGAAGGCATGTTCGCCGCCTATCACGAGCGCCTCTCGCCTAATTGGTCTGACTATATTTCCTACTATTGGGACCTCAATGCCCAGGAATGGGTGGAATTCGAGAGGGTCAAACAGGACTGGAAGCTCCAGGACAATATCAAGCATCCCTACATGAATCAGTACACGTTCAGTATCGAAAGGGAGCTTTTCCGGGACGCTTCTGTATCTGTGAGCTACATTCATAGATACTGGAACGACATCATCGGAGTCTACGATCTCTTGGCTGCCTATGAACCTCTAGACTACTACGTCTCGCCGCTTAGCAAGGACTTTACAATTTATGAACTGACCTCCGGAAACGCCCATCAATTCCTGATCGAGAACCTCAACACGGGCCCGGGCGTGCTTCCCACAGACAAGAAAGCCTACCGGAAGTACGAGGGCGTGGAGCTCCTTTTCAACAAGCGCTTTTCGAACAAGTGGCAGATGATGCTCTCTTACGTTTACGCGAAGATCACCGGGACGATCGACAACGGCCAGGCTGACGACATCGGCTGGGGCGGCCGGAACAGCCAGGAGGCGGGCGACCCGAATTTCTGGATCAACGCCGAAGGCCATGCGACCTATGACCCGACCCACATGCTTAAGGTCCAGGGTACGTACATCCTTCCTTTCGACATCAGCTTCAACGTCTATTTCAGGGCCATCACCGGTACCGCTTGGGCCCAGAGATACAGGACAAGAACCCTGAGTCAAGGCCGCGTGACCTTCTACACCGAGCCTCGCGGCGATCGTCACTATGACATGCAGAAGATTCTCGACCTCCGGCTGGAGAAGGTCTTTACCCTCCAAGAAAGATACAGGTTAGGTGTGATGGTCGATGTCTTCAACGTCTTCAATGCCAACACGATCACGAACTGGGGAACGCGTATCGGCTATGACTGGCTTCTCTCAGATAACCCGGATTACTACCAGTCCACACAAGGGCATAACCTCCTCGGTATCGTCAACCCGCGCCAGTTCCGTCTCGGCATCCGCTTGATGTTCTAACCGAAAGACAAACGCGATAGAAGCTCGCAGTCAAGGGGTGGCGGGGAAACCCGCCGCCCCTCTTTTCATTGCGGCCATATTCATATCTACCGAAGGTCGGCTGCTTTATTAGGCTTTGTTGACCTTTGGCCTTAGTTCGGCAAGGCCGTTGAACGGACTAAATACATCAATATCAGAATTATTCAAGTTTATTATTTTCGACCCGTCGATACCGCTTCGCCGATTCTTGCTTTGAGGTTGGGATGGCCACCGTAGCCTTCATCGAGCAGGGCCTGCCAGCGCCGGGCCAGGTCCTGGGCAGCTCGGCCGGCCGGGTCGGCGCTCAAATTTTGCTTGACCTCGTTGACCAGAGCCGTCCAAAAATGGGGATCTGTATTGTCTCTTCAATTGTTTTATGCCATGATGAGAAAGAAGAAATTGGCTCCGAGGATCGGCATGAAGTATAAAAAGGTTCTGTTGCTTCTGGCCGCGGGCCTCATCCTATCGTTTTGTGCTTCAACCCAGAAAAAGGCTGCCGGCGATACGGAAAAAGACGCCCAGTATCAGTATGAAAAAGCCGTCGTGGCCTTGCGCTATGACCTGCCCGGCCAGGCCATCGAATATTTGCAGCAGGCCATCGCCTTAGACCCAGGCCATGACCAATCCTACAAGCTTCTCGGGCTGGCCTGTATCAAAACAAAGAATTATGCCGGGGCAGCGGCAGCCTATCAGAAATACCTCGAGCTTAAGCCCGATGTCTCGGAGGTCCATAGTAATTTGGGCCTCGTCTACGAAGAACTGGGTGAGAAAGACAAGGCCGAGGAAGAATATAAGAAAGCGATTGCCATCGACGGCAATGCCAATGCCGGCTTCAACCTGGCCAAGTTATATTACGGGCAGAACAACCTGGAGCGGGCCTTAGAGTATGCCCGCGAATCGATCAAGAAAAAAAGTGACCTGGCCGCAGCGCACAACCTCGAGGGAGTTATCCTGAACCAGATGGGCCGCTACGGCGAGGCCCTCGGGAGCTTTGAAAACGCCCTCAGGCTTTCCCCGAAGGACCTGAACCTGAGGGTCAACCTCGGTATTGCTTACATCAACAACAAAGAGTTCGGCAGGGCCCGCGAAATCCTCGAAAAGGTCCTCCCCGCCATCCAGGACCAAGCCCTTAAAGATAAAGTCACTGAATATCTAAAGTTGATCAAAGAGTAGGCGGTACGTTCCTCTATTTTCCCTATTTTTTGATTGGGGGCCTGGCGTCCTCGCCGCTCACCCGGGCGGCCCAGAGCATTCCTCTTTCGACGATATCCCGCGCCTGGGGCACGTCGAAATCTTTGGCCACATGCCCGAGGGAGGTATAGAAAACCCGGCCCCGGCCGTACATTTTTTTCCAGACGACCGGCATGACGACGCCTTTGATCCAGGGGGCATGCTCGCCCGAAAACGTCGTGGTGGCCAGGACTTCATTAATCGGGTCAACCTGCATATAGTACTGCTCGGAATTCATTTTGAAATCGGATAATCCGGCCGTTATCGGCTCGTTATGATTGGTGATGTTAACCTCGTAAGGGATAATGCCCCCGGGGTGCGCAACCCACTGGCCCCCGACCATGAATTCATACTCGACGTTGCTCCGGAAGGCGTCGGCCAGGCCGCCGTGCCAGCCGGCCAAACCCACTCCGCTTTTCACCGCCTCCTCCAACCCTTTTTCCTGCTCCGGAGAAATCGAAGCCATGGTGAAGACCTGGACAATCAGGTCCAGGGATCTCATGTTTTCGGCATCAAGATAGGAGTCCAAAGTGTGCGAGATCTCGATATCAAACCCCTGCTCTTTGAGCCAGGGAGCGAAGATATCCACGCATTGCTTGGGCTCATGTCCCTCCCAGCCGCCCCAGACAAAGAGGGCCCTTTTTTTCTTCGGCTGCTGGGCAAAGTCAAGCGATGCCAGGAATCCAAGAACAGCGACAATAAGGACAATCGGAATTCCGATCTTATTTCTCATTGAGTTTTCCTTCTTAGAAAATTCCCGGCTATTCAACTTCTTTGAGTTCGCGAATCCAGATATTCCTGTAGCGGACAGGATTGCCGTGGTCTTGAAGTGACAGGGGCAGTTTATCCGGATGAGCCTTGTAGGGAACGCGCACTTTGTGGACTGTCGGCCCCAGCAGCTCGACATTATCCTGGACCAGGACGCCGTTGTAGATGACTGTCATCCGCGCCGGGCTTGTGACTTTGCCCTCGCCGTCAAAGCGCGGCCGGTGAAAGATGATGTCATAGGCCTGCCATTCGCCCGGCTTCCGGCTGGCGTTGACGAGCGGCGGATACTGACCGTAAATAGCTGCGGCCATGCCGTCGGCATAAGTCCGGTTGTTTGATGAATCGAGCACCTGGACTTCATAGGTGTCCATCAGGAAAACGCCGCTGTTTCCCCGGCCCTGGCCCTCTCCAGAGACAACCGCCGGCGTCGCCCATTCGACATGGAGCTGACAATCTCCGAACCCCGTGTTGGTCCGGATCGAGCCCGCCTTCGCCACAACTTCCATACAGCCGTTTTCGACCTTCCATTTGGCCGGCCCGCCTTCGGCGGCTTGCCATCGAGAAAGGTTTTGACCGTCGAAAAGAATGAGGGCGTCGGAAGGCGCCGGTGCCGGAGGCCCAGCGGGTCCCGGGTCGACAACGGGCGGCAGGGGCCGGTTCATATCGTGGATGTCCCATTTCTCAGGCATCGTCATTTTCCCCGCGCTCCGGCTGAAGCCGGTAGTGCCTGCACAGGCAAAAACGCTGAAACTCACTGCAACCAAAAAAGAAAGCCAGAGCATATCTTTCATAGCCGTCTCTCCCGGCCGTTACAGCGACCAGCCCTGCCTGTACTCTGTGTGTAAAAATTGATTGGCCTCGGGGAAGTTGGTGATTTCCATTTTCTCCCCGTCCCACTCGAGCACCGTTTTAAACTCCTGCAACCGGAGAGCGACATTTCCAAGCAGCATCGCCTCGGTCAGCGGCCCCGAGTATTCAAAATCGGTGGTTGATTTTTTGCCCGCCTTGATAGCGGCGACCCACTCCTCGTGGATCCCGGGAGACCGGGGGATGGTTTTTTCCGGCCTCTTATAATCCTGCATGAGTTTTTCGGGTACCAAACGAGGGTTTTCTCCGTAGGTGCCGCACATCAGCATTCCCTTTCTCCCGACAAACAGGCAGCCGCCGCCTTCATCCCCCATCATCCGGCCCGACTCCAGCTCCCTGGGTCTCGGGGGCATCAACCCGCCGTCATACCAGATGAGCTTCACCGGGGGCATTTTCCCCCGGCTGGGGAATTCGTAAGTGACCACTTCGGCGATGGGATAGGAATCCTTGGTGAACTGCGTGGAGCTGGACTGGACCGTCTTGGGAGCGCCTAAGTTAAGCGCCCAGAAGGGTTGGTCGATGAGATGAGCGCCCATGTCGCCGAGGGCGCCGGTGCCGAAATCCCACCAGCCCCGCCAGGCAAAAGGATGATAGGCCGGATGGTAGTAGCGCCACCGCGCCGGCCCGACCCAGAGATTCCAGTCGAGCGTTGGGGGACACGAAGGCGTCTCCTTCGGTGCGTCGATGCCCTGCGGCCAGATCGGCCGGTCTGTCCAAACATGCACTTGATCCACCGGGCCGATGGCTCCGTCCCAGATCCATTCGCAGATCAGACGCGCGCCTTCCATGGAATGGCCCTGGTTGCCCATCTGAGAGACGATGTTGGCCTTCTTGGCCTCCCGCGCCAGCAGCCTGGCTTCCTTGACGGTATGAGTCAGCGGCTTCTGAACAAAAACGTGCTTGCCCATCTTGATGGCCATCATGGCCACGACCGCATGGTTATGGTCCGGAATGCTGACCGTCACGGCGTCGATGCTTTTTTCCTTGTCCAGCATTTCCCGGAAATCCCGGTATTTGTTGGCCTGGTCATACTTGGCCCGCTGCTCGGGCGTGTTCTCCTCGTTATTCACAAACTTGGCCATCATCTCATCGTCGACGTCACAGAGCGCAACGATATTTTCTGTGCTGACTGCGGCGATGTCCGATGCCCCTTTTCCCCAAACGCCCACGCAGCCGATGTTGAGGGTATCACTGGGCGCCATATAGCCTTTACCGCCCAGAACATGCCGGGGGACAATCATCAGACTGGCGGCGGCCGCCGCTGTCCGTCCCATGAACTCCCGGCGGGTGATGTTTTTTTGACCCTTCATTTTTGCCTCCTGGACGGTGTTCTCTCAGGCACCATCCTGCGATAGAACAGCCAAGAGAGTTTCCGATAGCATAATGAAAATAAACGGTGAACGGTCAGCTTACTCAGGTCAGAGCGCTGCGGAAAGCCGCATTACTGCCTAAAAAGGCAAGATTTGACGCTTCGGAACAAAGACCTGGAACCGATACTTAATCTTTAAGCCTCACCGTTCACCAGTATAAAAGCTACAACAACGACAGCCCTGTGTCAAGAAACAGCGGGATTGCCGGACGCAGAATATGTCAAGAATGTAGGTTTGACCCTCAGAGATGGTCGGCGAGGATTTTTATGCCGATGAGAAGAAGGATGACTCCGCCCATTAGTTCCGCCCTCTTTCCAATGACTTTCCCCAGCAGCGGCCCGATCTTCATTCCGACGACCGTCATCACAAAGGCCACAATCCCGATCACCAGAGCGGGATAGATGATGTCCACATGAAGGGCGGCCAAGCTTAACCCCACGGCCAGAGCATCCAAACTCGTCGCAACAGATAGCACCAAAAGGGAAATGCCCTTAGTCGGGTCAGGATTTTTGACCTTGAGGTCTTTTTTTCGCTGCAAAGACTCGAAAATCATTTTGGCGCCGACCCCGAGGAGAAGGCCGAAGGCCACCCAATGGTCGTACTCCTCGATATATTTGACGAAGCTCTCGCCCGCTCCCCAGCCGATGACCGGCATCAGGAACTGGAAAAGGCCAAAATGAAAGGCCAGACGGAAGGTCTGCCCTCGGGTTGTCTGCTTCTCATTCAACCCCACGCTCATGGAAACAGCGAACGCATCCATGGCCAGGGCCAGGGCGACGCCTAAGATCAACAGAAAATTCACGACGCCAAGCCTCCAAGATGAGGAAGTGGTATTCTACATATAAATGGAACAGTTCTCAATAATGCCAACCCGGAACTCTCGCCTTATAAAGACATATCCGGGATGGCTGAAGCGACCATTGAAGGTTTAGCCTTCTCGAGTCGCTCTTCGAGGGGACCCGGCTTGGCTGGGCGGCGAGGATGTCTGAGCGCAGCGAGTTCTGCAGCCGCCGAGAAGAGTGATGAGAGAACGGCGTTAAAAACCTGAATGGGAGCAAGGCCAACCCGGATATGTCCCTCAAATGGAAGAGAAGCCGTGAATCCTTTATAATAGATACTTCGTTTTCGGCTGCCATGGAAGAGAAAATCATCCTCAGGGGCGTCAGGGTCCACAACCTGAAGAATATCAACCTGGATATTCCCCTCTATAAACTCATTGTGGTCACCGGAGTGAGCGGGTCAGGAAAGTCCTCGCTGGCATTTGATACTCTCTACGCCGAGGGACAGCGCCGCTACATCGAATCTCTTTCCTCCTACGCCAGGCAGTTCCTGGAAAGAATGGATAAGCCGGACGCCGACCTGATCGACGGCATCACCCCGGCCATCGCCATCCAGCAAAAGGCCGCCACCAAAAATCCCCGCTCCACCGTAGCCACTGTCACAGAAATCCACGATTTTCTCAGAGTCCTCTTCGCCCGCATCGGCACCATCCACTGCCTGAAGTGCGGCCAGCCTGTGCGGCGCGACACCATCGATGGTATCATCGAGACGCTTTTTAAACTGCCCGCGGCCAGAAAAGCGCTCATTTCCTTCTCCTGGCCGCTGGAAAAAGGCACGGCCCTCCTCAAAAAAGAAGGTTTTTTCAGGGCCATCCATGACGACGATGTCGTCGACCTCGAGAAAGCCCGGCTCAAGAAAAAGGGAGCGGTCGATATCTTCGTCGACAGAGTAGCCTTGGCGCCGGAAGAAAGGGAACGCCTGGCCGACTCTCTGGAGTTGGCCTTCAAAAAAGGCGAAGGCAGGGTCAAAGTCCGGACAGAAGGAGGCAGGGAATTTCTTTTTTCCGACAGGCAGGAATGCAAACCCTGCCAGATTCTTTACGAGGAACCTTTTCCCAATCTTTTTTCCTTCAACAGCCCGCAGGGAGCCTGTCCCGCCTGTCATGGTTTCGGCGACCTGGCGGTTCTGGACGAGGACAAAATCATTCCGGACAAGAACAAGTCCCTCGAGGCGGGAGCCGTCGAGCCCTGGACAAAACCGGTCTCGCGCTGGTGGATGAAAGAGCTTCTTCGCGAGGCCAAAAAAAGAGGCATCCCGACTCAGGCTCCTTATAAAAGCCTTAAGCCCGACTGGCAGCGTTTTGTCAGGGATGGAGGAGGAGACTATTCCGGAATCAAAGGTTTCTTCGACTGGCTCCAGACAAAAAAATACAAAGTCCAGGTCAGGGTTTTTCTCAGCCGCTACCGGAAATATGTCCCCTGCCCCTCCTGCCGGGGAACCCGGCTCAACCCGCGCGCTTTGAGCGTCAAGGTCGGCGGCCGCTCCATCGCTGACGTCACCCGGATGACGGTCAGGGAAGCTTCGAGTTTCTTCCAGTCCCTCAAGCTTTCGCCTTTCGAGCATCAGGTGGCGGAGAAGCTGGTGGCAGAAATCCAGAACCGGCTGAAATTCTTGCTCGAGGTCGGGCTTGATTACATCACCCTCGACCGCATGACCTTCACCCTGAGCGGAGGCGAGGCCCAAAGAATCAACCTGGCCGCGGCCTTGAGCGCTTCACTCGTCGGGACACTATTTGTTTTGGATGAGCCGAGCATCGGCCTCCATGCCCGTGATAATCACCGGCTGGTTGAAATCCTGAAATCTCTGAAAGAGATAGGCAACACCGTCCTCGTCGTCGAGCATGACCCGGAGATCATCAAATCCACAGAATATCTCATCGACCTGGGCCCGAAGGCGGGCGACGCGGGCGGCGAGGTTCTCTTTTCCGGTCCGATGACCAAATTCCTCAGAAAACGCGATTCCCTCACCGCTCAATACCTGAGAGGCGAGAAAAAAATTGAAATCCCAGGGCACAGGCGCCGGGGCGCGGGCTATGTCGAGATCAAGGATGCCTCCAAGCACAACCTCAAACATTTGGACGTCAAGATCCCTTTAGGGACTTTTACCTGCATCACCGGAGTTTCCGGGTCGGGCAAGAGCACCTTGCTCTACGACGTCCTCTATCTCGGCTGGAGCGGCGAAGCCGGGGAAGGGTTCAGGGAAATCAGGGGAAAGGAACTCATCGATAAGGTCATCATGGTCGACCAGTCGCCGCTCAGCACATCCCCTCGGTCTATTCCAGCCACCTACACCAAAGCGATGGACGGAATCCGCGACCTCTTCAGCGAGACCCGGGAAGCCAAAGCCCTGGGCTACAGGCCGGGCTATTTCTCTTTCAACACGGCGGGAGGACGATGCGAAGAATGCAAGGGCGCCGGGCAGCAGATCGTCGAGATGCAGTTTCTGTCCGACGTCGTCTTGACCTGCGACGCCTGCAAGGGGAAACGATTCCGCAGCGAAATTCTCGAGGTCAAGTACAAAGGCAAAAATATCGACCAGGTCCTGAACATGAGCGTCACCGAAGCCCTCGATTTCTTTGCCGACCGGCCTGATATCCATAAAAAGCTCGCGCCTCTCGGAGAAGTCGGACTCGGCTACTTAAGACTGGGACAGCCCACGACCACTCTTTCCGGAGGAGAGCTCCAGAGGATAAAGCTGGCCTATCACCTCGTCCAGGAAAGGGAGAAAAGAATCTTCTACCTCTTCGATGAGCCGACCATCGGACTTCATCCCGACGACGTCTCGGTCCTGTTGGGCGTCTTCCAGAAGCTCGTCGACGAGGGACATTCGGTCGTCGTCATCGAGCACAACCTGGACGTGATCAAATGCGCCGACCACGTCATCGACCTTGGTCCCGAAGGGGGAGAGGGCGGGGGGGAAATCGTGGCCCTGGGGACGCCTGAACAGATTGTCAAAGCCGGGAAATCGGTGACCGGCCGCTTCCTTAAGCGTTATCTCGCTTGAAACCCTGATGGCCGTTACAAGCATGTCCGGGAGCGGGCAAACAAAATGATGATTTTCAACCCGCTCAGGGCATCTTAGGGAAGCGTCTCTAAATCCGTGATGGTCCATGCTGATAGAAGGGGTGGGTGGCGTGGTTCGGGGGCCCCCCGCCGCCCCGAGCGTTTGAGGCCCCGCTTTGTGGCTTCGCAACCAACATGATAGACCGCGAGGGCGCCGGGGGTGAACCGCGACAGGACCCGCCCCCATCACAGAAATAGAGATGCAATCGCATCTTAGCGCGCAACTTGCGCAAAACGAAGCCGGGTGCTATATTTATATAGTGAAGGGAAAAAATATATTTTTTTCGCGTTTTGAGTTTATTTTTGCACCTCTTCAGTAGGATGGGAAAAATGAAAAAAGCCGCCTTCGTCTTATTTCTTGGCTTAAGTCTTCTGGGCTTCTCCCAGGAATCGTTTGTGGAGCAATCCCTGGTTATTAACGTCGAGGTCCCGGTCAGGGTCTTCCAAGGAAAGACCTTTGTGGCTAACTTGACCATCGATGACTTTGAAATCCTCGAGGACGGTGTCCCTCAAAAAATCGAAGCTTGCTACCTTATTAACAAAAGCGCCATTCAGAGGCGGGAAGAAATAAAACGTTACATCCCCCAGACAACCAGAAATTTTTATCTCTTCTTCGAGATCACCGACTACGATCCTAAAATCAGCAACGCCGTTAAGTATTTCTGCCAGAATATCCTTATACCGGGTGACAATCTCATGGTCATCACGCCCTTGAAGAGCTACAGGCTGAAGGACCAGGCACTCCAGGCCAAATCAAAAGAAGCCATCGCCGAAGAACTCAAAGGGCTCGTCAGAAAAGATTGTCTCGCCGGCAATTCAGAATTCAGGAGTGCGGTCTCCGACCTGACAGGATTGGCCAAGTCGCTTTCAGAGGCCATCAAGACAGGCGATCTCGATGCCGCATCTTCAGGCCAACAGGAGGATGGAGTCGTTCCCGGCGAGATACGGGGAAAGACGCTTGACGAACAGCTCTTCCTCTACGCCAACCTCCTGGAGAAGCTGGACGTCCTCCGCGAAATCAGCCAGATGAAGCTTCTCGATTTTGCCAATCATCTGGCCCGGGAGGACGGACAGAAGTATGTTTTTTTATTTTATCAGCGGGAATATATCCCCCAGATTGAACCCAAACTGATCGCCGAGTATACCGCCCTCTACCAGGACAATCCTTATGTTTATCAGACCCTGACACAAGCCGCGCAGTTGCGCGACCAGATGACCTTCGATGTAGAACGCGTCAAGCAGGCTTATGCCGATGCTTCTGCGGCCATCCATTTCCTTTTTATTACGACTCCCCGGCCGCTCGTTGCCGGTGTTTATTTTGAAGAACGTTCCGAAGATATCTACAGCGCTTTCCGGGAAATGGCTCAGGCGACCGGGGGAATATTTGAGAGCTCGGCCAACCCCGCCTCGATGTTCCAGAACGCCCTGGAAGCCGCGGAAAATTACTATCTTCTCTACTATTCCCCGAAAAAAATCGAAGACACCGAGAGGAATTTCAGACACATCGAAGTGCGGGTTAAAAAGGGGAATGATCGCGTCCTCTATCGCACCGGCTATTTTCTCCGTTAGAATGTAACGATTTTCATAAACGCGACGTATAATATATGAGGAAATCCGGAAAAAGGGGAATGCCGATGAAAAAACAATTTCTTCTCCTCATCCTTTTTGGTTGGCTGGCCCTGCCACTCTTCCAGCAAGAACAGTATGAAATCACGGTGACCAATATCGCCGTTCCTGCAAGAGTCCTGGACGGGGACCGGTTTATCGATAACCTCACGATCGGGGATTTCGAACTGCTCGAGGACGGTGTCCCGCAGAAAATTCAAGCCCTTTACCTGGTCAGGAATAAAATCCTTGAGAGGAAAGAAACGCTCCAGGAGTTCGACCCCTCTTTCAACAGAAGCTTTTATCTTCTCTTCCAGATGACAGAATACAACCCCAAGCTGACGGAGCTGATCGATTATCTGTTTAACCAGGTCATCCTGTCGGGAGATAATTTGCTGCTCCAGACACCCATGAAAAACTACGGACTAAGCCCCCAGGCTTTTGCGACCAAACCCAAAAAAGTGCTGGCCGATGACATGAACAGCTTGCTCAAGAAGGACATCAAGAACGGAAACACGGAATACAACAGCCTCTTGAGTGACCTGAAGAGGATCGTGCGCAACATCTCCGGGGTCAGCCCCATGAGGGACATGGAAGAAACGGATTCTACTGCGCCTATGGGGTTGGAGTACATGCTAAACAGATACAAGGAAACGATCCAGAGAATGGATCAAAATAGACTTATGGACGAAAAAAAGATCCTCCGTTTTGCCTATGCCCTCAAAAGAGTCCCGGGACAAAAGAATGTCTTCTTTATCTATCAAAGAGAATTCCGGCCCGAGATCCAGCCGATGGTCCTCAATCAGCTGATGAGCATGTACCAGGACGACCCGAACATCATGGGCGACCTGCAGGACCTTTTCCAGTACTACACGAGGGACATCTCCCTGAATACGGATATCATCAAGAAAGCCTTCGCGGACTCTTCGGTCAATTTCAATTTTATTTATATGAACAAGGAGCCGGAGAACGTCAGCGGCGTGAACATGAAAGAGCAGTCTGAGGATGTGTTCAGGGTTTTCTCCCAGGTGGCCCAGGCTACCGGGGGGGTCTCGGACAGTTCCCAGAATCCCGTAGCCAGTTTCGAACACGCCATCAAAAGCTCGGAAATCTATTATCTCTTATATTATTCGCCGCAGAATTATAAAAAGGACGGTCAGTTCAAAAACATCACCCTGAAGGTGAAAGATCAGAATGACACTGTTTTGCACCGCCTCGGTTACTTCGCCGAATAAGGCCGCGGCCAGGCTCTAAGATTCTTCCGCCGGTAACCTGTATTCTAAAAACTGGTTCTCTTCCATTTAGTGTTAATAGGTAGGATGGTGGAATGCACGGAAATGTCGTCGCTCCCTTCGGATTTTTAACGCCATTCCCTCACCGTTCTTCTCGGCGCCTGCGTAACTCCGCACGTTCGTCTTTCTCCTTGGACCATGTTTCTCTGGCATCAGAAGGGTTAGAGGATTGAATTCTCGCGTGCTCAAACATACTCGGCGTCCCACTTCGTTGGATTCCCTCGAAGAACGACTCGGGAAGGCTAAATCCTCAAGGTCGCTCCTCTCCTTTCCGTGTATTCCACCCACACAAGATGGAAGAGAACCTAAAAACTTAATTTCCCCAGACGGTT
>Ga0315280_10000166_pt1 | contig 124367 bp, 123 predicted proteins | sample YL17G06_40_MG_FD_203697 | JGI IMG/M metagenome (GOLD analysis project Ga0315280, IMG submission 203697) | Sediment microbial communities from Yellowstone Lake, YNP, Wyoming, USA - YL17G06_40 | ecosystem: Environmental > Aquatic > Freshwater > Lake > Sediment | place: USA: Wyoming | collected... | reverse complement strand
GCCTTTCCGCAATACGTGTCTTTGGCATCCCTTGCCCATGCAGCTCCCAGCAAAGAGTGATCAGCGTGCTGTTTTGCATGTCCATGATTCTACATGGACTGTCGGATTTCTACGGAAACATTGCGGTGAACCATTCGACTCAGAGCAACTGTGACGCAACTGTGACCGAAAACGGTGGTGACGACAGCGGAATTGGCGATCACGGAGTATGTCGAAGCCCTCTGGCGCCAAACGACCGTGGGTTACAGGGTTACAGGTTTTGTGGCCACCGGTCGAATCCCCGAGGTGGAACTTCATCACAATCGACGCCCAGGGCAGCAGCAGCCCGGAGGCAAGTGGCGAGATTCCAGGTGAGAGTCAGTCTGAGCGGTCACCGGATTCAACTTTCATGTCACCGACTGCCCGTTGATCTATACTGAGACAGGACGGAAGGCTCGAGGTAGGATCGACGATGTACCCCTCTTTGTGGCTTATCTTACCGCTTATCGCCTTGGCATTTGTGGTATTTGTGTTCCTGTTCTACAAGGTAATGTCCTTCTCATTTCGGAAGATGGGCATTCCCCGGCACCTGGTGATTCCATCTCTTGTAGCCATTCTAATCGGAGGCGTCTTCAACATCCCGATATGGCGCAGTGGGGGTGTGACTGTTGCGGTGAATGTGGGTGGGGCCATCATTCCCCTACTGGTAAGCTTCTACCTATTGCGCAAAGCACCCCTGCTCAAGACGGTCTTGGCAGTGGCCGCAGTCGCCACGGTTTCGGGTCTTCTAGCCGAGGTGGATGCCAACGGCATAAGGCTCCGCTTTGGATTCCTGATCCTGCCACTCGTTGCGGTCTCGGTGGCGTTGATTCTGGCAGGGCGCAATGCACCACCAGTTGCCTTCATCGCCGGTACAATTGGAGCCATAATCGGCGTGGATCTGGTTCACCTGGGAGAGCTCATCCACCTCAGCACCGCCCATATGTCAATCGGGGGGAGAGGCGTGTTCGACGGTATTTTCACTACCGGCATTATTGCGGCTGTGCTGGCAGGGCTGCTATGGCGAAAGAAAGAGCCCGACGGCCAAGTGGCAGGATGATTGGCACAATGCTGTCCTGCCTTACCCTGGATCCAACCCAGTTCTGCCACCCCCTGAAGGCCGGCTCACCGGTCCGCTGATTTCAACCTCCTGGCCCCCAGTCTTGGGGGACAAGAAAAGAGATTGGGGGGCACCCCCAAACCCTCGGCAGAGAAGTGTCTCTGCACTCTCCCCTGTCATTCCCGCGGAGCTTGTCCCCGCGAAGGCGGGGAGCGGGAATCCAGAAAGCGGTGAAGTGCGGAGGGATGTCGGGGTGCTGCGAACCGCGCTGGTACGGCTGATCTGGGAGACCCTTCTCGGCGCGGTGGCGCTGGCCGGGATTCTTCTTCTGGTCTCGTGGGGATTCCGGCGGCTGGGCTTGCGGCGCTACTCCGGAACATCGGCGTGACGGAATAGCGGTCATTCGAAATCCCAAGTTGACCACTTGAAAATGAGGGGGGTATTGACAAAGTTAATAAATAGTGGTAGATTAGCTTAAGAAAATTAATATCGATATTAATCATTGTGGTAGGTGATCGAGATGGCTAAAGATTGGCAGGAACTGACAAAGATGACCCAGGGCAAGCCGGTGACAGTTGAACGCGTACGTGTAGTGGATGGGGACATTGTCATCGAAGGTAGTTTTGCACTCCCTCCACTGGCCAGTCTCTCCGCCGAGGACCAAGTCTTCGTCATGGCTTTCGTCCGCTGTCATGGCTCCATCAAGGCGATGGAAGAGATGTTCGGCATAAGCTACCCCACGGTGAAGAATCGGCTCAACCGGATCGCCCGGCGGCTGGAGTTTGTGGAGACCGTGGAAGTGTCACCGGACGAAGAAGCGATTGAGGGGCTGGAACGCGGTGAGATCTCCGTCGACGAGGCATTAAGGAGGCTATCAGAATGAAGCGACCGCCTATGCTGATGCACATGAGAATCCAAGGCGAGAGAAGGGGATTCGGCTTGTGGCTGCCGCTCTTCTTGCTGCTGCCGCTGGCGCTGGTGGTGTTCATCATCCTCTCCCCGCTAATACTGGTGGCCACCATCATCCTGTGGCCGAGCGGCTGGGGGAACAGAGCGTTGTTCACTCTAAGGGCCGCGATCGAGATATTCTGGTCGATGCGTGGCCTTAGCATCGATGTTCACAGCGGTCGTCAATGCGTGTCGATTTCCGTCGTATAGGCGAGTGAAGGAGGCTGAAGCCATGTCAGACAACAAGAAGAAGATCCTGGAGATGCTGGCCCAGAACAAGATAAGCGCCGACGATGCTTATCGCCTGCTCAGCGCGTTAGACGGCGGGGAGGGCAGACGCGAGAGTACCAGCAAGGCGGAGACTCCTGTCAAAGGCAAGGCGAAGTACTTGCGCGTTACGGTGCTGCCGAACCCCGAAAAGGAGCGGTCCGGTGATTACGACCGGGTGAACATTCGCGTGCCCATGTCGCTGATACGTGCCGGTATCAAGCTGACCTCTCTGATACCGTCTGAAGCCCGGGACAAGGTGAATCTGGCGCTGCACGAGAAGGGCATTGACTTCGACGCGCGCAACATGAAACCGGAAGACATCGAGGAGCTTATCGGGGCCCTGAGCGATCTGGAAGTGGATGTCGTAAGCAAGAGTGGAGAGAGTGTCCGGGTGTTCGTGGAGTGAAAGGGCTTTCGAGGGCGAAGGCAGGCCACCACAATGGTGGCAGCAATGAGGAGGTGCCTTGATGGCTGAGGGCAAGAAACCATATCCGGCGAGCCTGTCGGTTGACTATCCTGACCGCGAGTTGAACCGGCTGACTTCGTTCTTCCGTCTCATTGTGATCATCCCCATAGGCATCCTGCTGTGTTTGGTCAACGGCGCCGTATTCAGGTCGGCGGACGAGCACGGGTGGGTAGTGAGCTTCTCCGCCGGCGGAATACTCTTCCTGGCCACCATGCTCATGCTGGTCTTCAAACGGAAGTATCCGCGCTGGTGGTTTGACTGGAACATCGCCTTGACCAAGTTCGGCGCACGTGTGGGAGCCTACCTGGCCTTGCTGAGGGATGAGTACCCATCAACAGATGAGGATCAGGCAGTACACATCGAGATACCATACCCGGATGCCAGGAAGGATCTGAATCAGTGGCTGCCGCTGGTGAAGTGGTTCTTGGCTATCCCGCACTACATCGTCCTCTTCTTCCTGGGCATTGCCGCCATCTTCGTGGTGATAATCACGTGGTTCGCCATACTGTTCACCGGTCGGTATCCGAAGGGACTATTCGACTTCGTAGTCGGAGTGATGCGGTGGTCATTGAGGGTCTTGGCATACGCTGTCTTGCTGACGACAGACGAGTATCCGCCATTCACCCTCGGGGAGCAGGCTCTGTAGTCAGCGGGGACAGTGTATAGGTTGTCAAGGAGGAGAGCATGAAGGAAGCGTCTATCGGAGGGAGTCTCTGGTTTGCCGGTTGGCTGTTCACTATAGGTTTTGCCCACCTGGTCTGGTGGAAGGTCATCCTGGGGATAGTGGTGTGGCCGTTCTTCCTGGGTAACCATCTCGTTTGAGCCAACTCGGCACTTAGAGGGTGTCCGTTGCACCCCGGCCATGCCAACCCCTGAGCAGACCAGTGCCAGAAGGACCAGCCAGTGAATCGATGTCTCCAGAATTGGCATCGTTGCCTCCGGCCATTTGAAGTGTTTCCTGGTTGTCCGACTACACAAACTGTACAATAGTCAGTCCAAGCTATCTCCGCCGAAGGAGGCACTATGAAACTCTCGAACAGAACCGTTCTGGTGACCGGAGGTACCAGTGGCATTGGACTCGGCATTGCGGAAGCCTTTCGCCGATCCAAAAGCAGGGTCATTGTATGCGGACGCGACCAGGAGAAGTTGTCCGCGATAAAGGAGGGATTCCCGGATATCACAGCACTGCCCTGTGATGTTGGAAAAGCCCAAGAAAGGAAGAGACTGGCCGCGGAAGTCCTTCGCCGTTTTCCCGACCTCGACATTCTGGTCAACAACGCGGGCATACAGAGGTATGTCGATCTGACGAAAGGATATGACGAACTCAAATCCGGTGAAGACGAGATTGCCATCAATTTTGTGTCTGTGGTGGAACTGACTGCTCTGTTCATCGGCCACCTACTGAAGAGACCATCAGCGGCGGTCATCAATGTAAGTTCAGGGCTGGGGTTCATGCCGATGCTCGATACGCCCATCTACAACGCCACAAAGGCCGCAGTTCACACCTATACCCTCGTGCTGCGGCAGCAGCTCAAAGGCACATCGGTGAAGGTCATTGAAATCGTCCCGCCCATGGTGGACACCGGCTTGAACAAAGAAGGACGTGACGGCGCCCATCTCAAGTTCAGAGGGATCAGCCTCTCGAAATATATTCCGACTGTCATCAAAGGACTAGAAAACGACGCAGACATGATCTTCCATAGCGATGGAGAGAAGGTCATGACTGAACCCCGTGGCGAGTCGGAAAGACGTCTGTTAACACCATCCTGGTGAACCGGCGGGATCGCCTGACAGTGGCCGGATTTCTTCGGTCTTGAGAGTTCGACAGATGGGCGAAGGCAACGCTGAAGGTGGTGGAGGATATCATGAAGAAGAGCACGACCGGAAATCTGCAGTCAATCACGCTTCCTGAACCGGCTTTTGAGGGGTGCGGGACGCTCTTCGAAGCTCTGAAGAGGCGAAGAACCTCCCGATCCATCAAGGCCAAGAAGATCCCGCTGCAGCTTCTCTCTGACATCCTCTGGGCGGCGCAGGGGGTCAACCGCCGCCAAGGACCTTTTGGAGGCCCGGGCCGGACTGCGGGATCGGCGAGCAATTCACAGGAAATCTGCGTCTATGTTGCCAAAGAGGAAGGAACGTATCTGTATGAACCTGATTCTCACAGGCTGACTCCGGTGGCCGCTGGTGACATCCGCGCTCTGGCGATCGGCCCGGGACAGCGGGCCGGCGCAAAGGCGCCCGTCCGCTTCATCTACGTCGCCGATGTCGACAGGTTCAAGAATGCCGGATATCAAGAACCGGGACTTTACGATCCGGAGATTCAGAAATCCTACTACTTTGTCGACACCGGCCTCATCGCACAAAACGTCTATCTGGCCGCATCTTCGTTGGGGCTGGCTTCGTGGTTTCACAACTGCAACAAGGCCGCACTCGTGAAAGAACTAGGGTTGAAGCCGCATCAGCGCGCGCTTTTCGGACAGACGATCGGATATGCCGATGATTGACTAGGCTTTGCTGGTTTTCCAAGCCGGAGGATGCCCAGCCTTCTGTTCAACCCCCTTTGATCCCCCAATCTTGGGGGAAACAAAAGAGACGCAGAGGGGCTTCGCCCCTCTGCACGCCCCAAACCTGTCATTTCGAGCCATTCTCCGCGCTCGGCAAGGAGAAGGCGCGGCAATCTACGTCTTCGTCCGGTGCCACCCTTCCACCCTGAGATTGCTTCGTCGCTTCGCTCCTCGCAATGACACCGGGGGCGCGGGGGACACCCCTATACCCCCGGCAGAGACACGTCTCTGCACTCTCTTCTGGTTCGTGCGGGTGGAGAACATCCTGGTAATCTTCCAGGGCACGGGCACTGGCGGTGGTGCGGCTGGTCTTACAGGGGTTCTGGCGTCTGGGCTTGCAGTGCTACTCCGGAACGTCGGCGTGATAAAAGAGCGGGACTTCCTTGCCGGGGGCGACTCTATCCTGACAGCGTCCTAACTGCCTGAGCGTGAGGTGGGACCTCAGTCTGCTCTCCCCTGCCACTTCAGCCCAGATGGTCGGGGAATTCTAACGTAGTTCCAATAATCCTCAATCGTATTTCTAACACTGACGCGTCTACACTACTGCACTTGTGATATTTGATGGCAGATGTTCTAGATTCGTCAGTCTCTAGTTCTCTTAGGACTAGGTAAGGAGGAAGAGGAATATGTGGCTACTTGATTTACTGTTCAGATACAACTCGAGCGTCAAGAGCATGGGAGCCAGGAGGGATATCAAGGGATTGGCCAGAGTTCTGAAGTATAGGAGGGACCCGGCTACACGGGCTGAGGCGGCCAGACTCCTTGGAGTCATTGGAGATGCGCGCTCAGTCGATTCTCTGACAAGCAGCCTCAAAGACCCAGACAGGTCTGTCCGGTATAGAGCAGCTGAGAGCCTGGGAAGAATAGGTGATGCGAAGGCGGTAGACCAGCTTGCTGAGGCTCTGACGGACAAAGACTGGTATGTTCGTCTGCACGCGGCAGCGGCCCTGGGAGACATAGGAGACTCCAAGGCAGTGGAGCCTCTTGCACGGGCCCTGAAGGACGAAGAGAAAGCAGTCAGAGAATGGTCAGCCAGAGCTCTTGGTAATATACGAGATTCGAGGGCTCTGCAACCATTGACAACAGCTTCGGCAGACGAAGAAGTCTCCGTCAGGGACGCCGCCAAGGATGCCCTGAGCAAAGTCGCATTTAGCAAGTTGAGGGCAGCACCTTGCCGGACTTGAGGGTCTCTCCATGATTCAATGTCGACCTGAGTTTATGAAAGGAGCACCGTGGCAGACAGCCACGGTGCGAGCTGTGAGCACACATGAGAAGCAGGAATACGATACAGAAGAAGAGTCTCGTGCCAGCGGTGGCCGTGGCTCTGATAGCGTTACCAGAACCTGTGACAACCGTGTTGGGCATAGCACTACTTGGCCTCTGTGCCGCTTGGCCAGCCTTGACAAGGCAGCAGGCGTTTAGGCCCGCACCTTGCTCTGGAGTAGTCATCTTAAGGGGGTCACTGCCGCCATAGGTTCTTGGGGTGTTCGAGCCTGAGGCTCACCCTATTGCGTCCTTTGCAGGACTCTGGGGTACCCCTTCCCTATTGACGGCCAACGATATCAGTGCTAGTCTCAGCACAACTTTGGAAAAAGGAGGACCTGAAGAATGGCTCAGGCGTATTGCGTGAAGTGCAAGAAGAAGGTAGAGATCCAGAATGCCAGGAAGGTCACGCTGAAGAACAAACGGCCTGCAGTTCAGGGTGTCTGTCCCAAGTGCGGGACCAAGGTCTTCCGCATCGGCGCGGCCTAGACCGGTTCTCCAGATCAATCGCCAAATACGACGGCGCAGCCTGTGAGGGCAAGCGCTCAGTATTGGTTTTGCGCTAGTGAGCGGGCAGTGGCTGCGGTTGCCCCGAGCCCCTGTTTTCAACAGCCCTTGATCCCCAACCCTTGGGGGGAAGAGAAGAAACTGCGGGCACCCCTCATCCTGAGGCGAGTCTACGACCAAACCCCCGGTCCGCCTCAGGCGGACACTCTTTCCTGTCATTCCCGCGGAAGTGGGAATCCAGAAGATGGTGGTCTGGGGAAGCGTCGGTGTCTATCCGGGCGCTGGCTGCGGCCCTGCTTCTGGTCTCACGGGGGTCCTGGTGGCCGGGCTTGCGGCGCTACTCCGGAACGTCGGCGTGATGGATCACAACTCCAAGAGGTGTATATCTTGAACGACAGCCAATGACAAGGTAGAATGGGGCGTGCCCAGAAGGGCTTCTCTGTAAAGAAGACAGTGGTGGGGACTAGACAGATGTCAACTTTTAGGTTAACATGAGGTTGAAGTTGCTAAGAGACGGGAGCAAGTTCAACATCTATGCTCTCGTCCTTGACAATGGCACCTGCCCGGCGGAGGATTTTCTTGAACAGGTGAAGCAAAGGGACCCCGCTTCGCTCAAGTCGTTAATAAACGTCCTAACAAGACACGCCGAGTACGGTGAGATTAGAAACGAGAGGAAATCGAGAGTCATCAAGGGCAGACGGAATCTGCTGGAATTCAAGACCAATCAGGGAGATCGTCTTCTGTACTTCTATTTGCCGGACTACAAGACCGTGCTGACGCACGGTTTCCACAAAGGGGCGTCCGAATCCGATGAGTATGACAAAGCAGAGGCAATGAGGGACCAATATCGCAAGGAGGCAGACAATGGTTAGTCGTGACCCAGAAATGACGTTGGATCGATACGCGCAGGAGTATGCCAATGACCCTGAGTTCGTAGCTGAGGGGCTTGCTATTAAGGTAACTGAGGAGATGCTGGAATGTCTCGAACTGAAGTGTCTCAACCAATCTTGGTTGGCCGAGCAGATGGGAGTCTCCAGGGCACATGTTTCTCGGATTCTCAATGCGCGGCCTAATATGACACTGTTGACGATAGCCAAGATTGCCGTGGCCTTGGGCGTCAAACCCGACGTTTGTCTGGATAGTGAGTCTTGGCGCTTCAATTGGGCCAATCCCATCCCACCGAAGGCATCCGTTTCTCAGACAAATATGATCCACGCGGCAGGCGAATTCGAATTCCGCCTGCCACCAGCGCTTGTGACTGCCTGTTCCGGCCCGTCCGCATCAAGCATATGAATGAAATAGGAGGCTATGAGAAATGCATCTATCGAAGAGTCATCAGCTCGCTTTAGTAAATGAGATCAGAACTGCTGTCGAGCATATGAGCAAGGTGAACACAGCCCAAGAGAAGATGTACTTTTTCAGCGCCGTTTTCGGCATAGCCAATCGAATTATGAATCTTGAGTTTGACCCTGAGCTTGGCTTCATACACCACGTAACGAGCGCCGCCTACAACACAATTAATACCACTTTACTTTTGGTGACCCAGGGCCAGTCCGTCCGGACTTTCCCCCCGCAAGTATTCGACAAGTTGCAGGAAGCGCTTGAGGACCTGGCGACCCATATTGAACAGCGGGAGCCAACATACCCTGTATTGGAGAGAATCTCTAATCTGGCTTACAGTACATCTGGCAATGGCTATTACCTCTTTCTAAAGGGATCTCTGAAGATCACCTAGGGCAAGCAGGTGGTGCCAGCTCACCTGTGAGGTGGATACGCTGAGGGCGTTGACGTTGAGCGGCGGCGACAGTTCCTTTGGCCTGGCTCCTCTGTCACGATTCCAGAAGGTGTATATCTTGAACGATAGCCAGCGAGAGTGTAGAATGGCATGCTGAAGGGAGTCTCTTGTGAAATGCTGAGGCGCGAAGCTCCGCAGGCCCACATACAAGGGTGAAAGCCGGAGGGTTTGTGGGATTGGGTGGGGTGGACAGCCAATTCATTCGCAGAGGGCGACCTTTCGAGGTACACGGGAGGGTGTATTCCCATGATAAAGAGACTGCTATCAGAGAACTACAGAGCGTTTGAGAAACTCGACATACCTTGTGCCAAGATTAATCTCTTCTTTGGGCCGAACAACAGTGGCAAGTCAGCAATCCTTAGTGTTCTCCCTCTTCTTGCGCAGACGCTGCGCAGCTCTGACCCCGGAGTTCCGCTTCTCTTGAACGGAGTCTTCGAAGACCTGGGTACATACGAAGACGTTGTCTATGGCAACGACGTGTCGCGCAACATAATGCTTGGGGTGGAGTTTCAGGGAAGTGATCCAGACTCTGATGACGACGTGGTGAAGAGGAGAATCGAGGCCATTTTCCATTATCGAAAGCCTCGTCGGCAAATAGTCGTTGAGTCGCTCAAGCTGACCACGGATTCACAAACCCTTCTTTCCACCAGAGTTGCGAAGGTAAGCAAGAGCCAGGTCATTGAGGATGTACGTCAAGAGTACCTCCCTCACATTACCAAAGGTCCAAGCTCATCAGGTCATATAGAGTTGAACCATTTTGTACCGGATATCAACCGCAGGATTGCGGGCACGCTGCTTTCAAGAAGAAGGAGCGAACGTGCCTTGGCATACCGAGACTTTGCGTTTGCCTTGTGGGACTTTGAGAAGTACCTTCGGGAAGACCTTGGCAATGTTGAGTTCATTGGCCCCTTTAGAAGCAACCCTGAAAGAATCTATCCATTCTCGGGAGAAACCCCATCCAGTGTGGGAGTTCACGGAGACAATACGGTTGGCATCCTAGTGTCGGACGAGTTCTTGCAGCGCCGGCACAAAAAGGACTTGACGAACAGAGTATCCTCTTGGTTTCGGAAGAGCGGGATTGCCAAGCAGGTGTCAATTGTCCCAATATCGGAGAGACACTTCGAGGTGAGACTCACCCACATTCACACAGGCGAGAGCGAGAACATAGCTGATGCTGGATACGGCTGCAGTCAAATCTTGCCGATACTGGTCGCAGGCTATCACCTGCAAGAGAACAGGTCGCTTCTGATTGCGCAACCCGAAATACATCTGCATCCCAAGGCCGAAGCTGAAGTTGGCACGTTTCTATACGAAGTTGCTAAGAGGAAGATACAGCTGTTTGTTGAAAGTCACGGTGTTCATCTCATGCTTAGGCTTCAAAGTCACGTGGCATCCGGTGACATCACACCTGAAGACATAAACGTCTTCTGTATCTTCTCCGACCAGCGCACGGGCCGTAAACGTTGTCGCAGGATGCCCATCGGACGCGACGGCTTCTTTGAAGAAGAATGGCCAAGTGGTTTCTTCACAGAACGCTTGGAAGAGGCAAAGAGGCTGGCCAAGTTCTCTGCATAGGTGGCGTTTTGCATGTGTGACGGCATAGTGATAGACGCACATTTGCTGCCGTTATTCCGGAAGGAATTTGCGCAAGGAAATGGCCCGCTCCTTGACTTGTTTGTCTGGCTGCTTGTGAACTGCGGGGTGGCTCACACGGCCTTGATAGAACAACACTGGAGCACCAAGATCAGGGCAACCGATGAACTATTCTGGAATTGGTACCGCGAACAAATTGAGAACAAGTCCATAAGAGATGTGCCACTGACCAAGCTCCCTGGACAAGTAAAGAAGAAGCTGCGGAGTGAATACAAACTACCGAAGGACATGTTCGTAGTGGGGTACTTGGAATGCGCGTTCAGCACCCTTGCTCCTAGGTACATCCTGAGCGAAGACATGTACTTGCACGAACCTCAAGCACGTAGCCTGGACACCGGAACACAGACTGGCATTCGAGAGTCCCGGCGAGGCAAGGTATGCAAGTACCTGGAGGACGAACTGGGGATTCTTGTTGGCACCGTGAGTCACTGCAGGGAGCATTTCCCTCTTTACCAAACTAGCTGCTCGCAAAAGGCGCTGGACGGGAAAGCCAGCTGCAAGAGCTAGGCATGCGAACCACATGACAGACTGGCATCGTAACGGATCGTCACAGCTAAGGGCATTCGTGGCAGTTGCGATGCAAAGACCAATACCTGTGATACTCCAGGTCCTCGTCCCAAGGCAGCTCCCAGCGGTAGGCACAGCTTGCCCGAATGTGACTCGCCTGCACTGAGAAGAATCGTATAGTCACTCCGAGGTGACCACGTCGCTCGCCTTTTGCCGTGACAGGCACCCCCTATTTGACCTCGGCACGTGCTTGTGCTACAAATATCATTTCACGTGAATACCGTTGAATGAGGAGGAGTGATGGCCAAGATCTATAGAGACAAAGATGCCAAGCTGGAACTGCTGAAGGGCAAGACCATCGGCATCATTGGCTATGGCAGCCAGGGCAACGCGCACGCCAATAACCTGAAGGACAGCGGCTGCAAGGTGCTGGTGGCGGAGGCGCCGAACAGCCCGGCCTGGAAGGCCGCCGTGAAGGCCGGCTTTGACGTGGCCACGGCGGACAAGGTGTCCAAGGCCGCCAACATCATCGTCATGCTGGTTCCGGACAACCTGCAGCCGAAGGTCTACCGGGAGTCCATCGAGAAGAACCTGACCAAGGGCAAGATGCTGATGTTTGCCCACGGCTTCAACATACACTTCAGCCAGATCGTGCCTCCGGAGAATGTCGATGTGACCATGATCGCGCCCAAGAGCCCCGGGAAGATGCTGCGCCAGCTTTACACCGAGGGGAAAGGCCCTCCGGCGCTGGTGGCCGTGCACCAGGACGCCACGGGCAAGGCCAAGAACATCGCGCTGGCCTACTCCAAGGGCATCGGCTGCTCCAGGGCCGGCGTCATCGAGACCACCTTTGCGGAAGAGACCGAAACGGACCTCTTCGGCGAGCAGGTGATCCTCTGCGGCGGAGTCTCGGCGCTGATCAAGACGGCGTTCGAGACCCTGATCGAGGCCGGCTACCAGCCGGAGATCGCTTACTTCGAGGTCTGCCACGAGCTGAAGCTGATTACCGACCTGATCTACCAGGGCGGCTTGACCTACATGCGGAACGTGGTCAGCGACACCGCCGAGTACGGCGACTACTCCCGCGGTCCCCGTGTGATCAACGAGTTGGTCCGGGAGGAGATGCAGGATATTCTGGAAGAGATCCAGGACGGGCGCTTTGCCCGGGAATGGATCCTGGAGAACCAGGCCGGCCGCCCCACGTTCAATGCCATGAAAAAGCGGGACGCCAACCATCCCATCGAGATAGTAGGCAAAGAGTTGCGCGCCATGATGCCCTGGCTAAAAGGGTAGAGATAGCGGACGATAGTCCGGGATGGCCAGCCCAGACTCGCCCGGGCTGGCCGTTCTTTTTTGTGTGACGGTTCACCCTCTCCTTCATCCTCTCCCATCGAGGGAGAGGAGATTTCTCCCTCCCCTGGTGGGAGGGAGTTAGAGGGAGGGGGCCAGAAGGATTGAGGAAGAGGTTTGTGCAGCAGCCACGTGGAGTCCTTTCCTGGATTCCCGCTCCCCGCCTTCGCGGGGACAAGCTCCGCGGGAATGACACACGTAGCCCCAAGGGCGTGCAGAGGGGCGAAGCCCCTCTGCGTTACTTAATCTTCCCCCAAGAATGGGGGACAAAGGGGGTTGACGAGAGATCATTGAGGCAGCGCTACGTGACGGTGGCGGCGGATTTCGCTTTGCTCTATCCGCCCTACAACTGGGAAGGGCAGGCACAGGGGCCTGCCCCTACGGAGGTCAGGTCGGCGACCTGACACCCACGGAACGACTGGATTTCGCGGCCACGACGAAGCGTGGCCCTCCGAGGACCGACATGGATTCCCGCCTACGCGGGAATGACAGAGAAGGCGCGGGAATAACAGGGTACACGGCTCTTGATGTAAAATTGATGAATTGGCTTCGGTGAGAGATGGCGAGGTGCTCTGGCTTCCGAGATGATACGCACCGACGGTGCGATCGGGATCGAGCGAGGAGAAAAAGATGGACAACGTGATTATTTTCGACACCACTCTCCGGGACGGAGAACAGGCCGCCGGGGCTATGTTGAACATGCAGGAGAAGCTGGAGATCGCCAAGCAACTGGAGAGATTGGGCGTCGATGTCATCGAGGCGGGCTTCCCGGCTACCTCGCCGGGCGACTTCGAAGCGGTGAAGCTCATTGCGCAGGAGGTGCGCCACTCGTCGATCTGCGCCCTGACCCATGCCAATGCCAAGGCCATTGACAGCGCCTGGGATGCGGTGAAGGAGGCCATGAGACCGCGCATCCACGTGTTTCTTTCGACCTCCGATATCCACATGGCCCACCAGTTGAAGAAGAACCGCGACGAAGTCCTGGCGCTGGCCGTAGACATGGTGAAGCGGGCCAGCTCCTACACCGAAGACGTCGAGTTCTCGCCCATGGATGCCAGCCGCACCGATCCGGAGTTCCTGCACACCATCGTCCAGGCCACCATTGAGGCCGGGGCGACCACGGTCAACATCCCGGACACGGTGGGCTATGCCATTCCGGAGGAGTTCGGGAAACTCATCCGCGGCATCTTGGAGAACGTGCCCAATGCCAGCAAGGCTGTGATCAGCGTGCACTGCCATAATGACCTGGGGCTGGCCGTGGCCAACAGCCTGGAGGCGGTGCGCCAGGGGGCCCGGCAGGTGGAGTGCACGGTCAACGGCATCGGGGAGCGGGCGGGCAACGCGTCCCTCGAAGAGATAGTCATGGTGCTCAGGACCCGCAAAGACCTGTTCAACCTGACCACGCGCATCGATACCACCCAGATCTATCCCAGCAGCCGCCTGGTCAGCGAGCATACCGGCTTCCAAGTCCAGCCGAACAAGGCCATCGTCGGCCACAATGCGTTCCGGCACCAGTCCGGCATCCACCAGGACGGCATCATCAAGCTGGCCCTCAACTATGAAATCATGGACCCCAAGGATGTGGGCGTTCCGGCCAGCACCCTGGTGCTGGGGAAGCTGAGCGGCCGCCATGCCTTCCGGGAGCGGCTGGCGGAGCTGGGCTATACGCTGAATGAAGATGACCTCAACCGGGCGTTCCAGGCCTTCAAGGAGCTGGCGGACAAGAAGAAGGAAGTCACCGACCGGGACATCGAGAGCCTGGTGGCGCAGGAGATGCGCACCATCTCCGAGACCTACCATCTCGACCATATCCAGGTGTCGTGCGGCGACCACAGCGTGCCCACGGCCACGGTGCGGCTTATCGGCCCCAACGGTCAGGTTTTTGCCGACGCTGCGCTGGGTACCGGCCCGGTGGATGCGGTCTACCAGGCCATCAACCGCATCATCGGCATGCCCAACCGGTTGACCGAGTTCAGCATCAATTCGATAACGGCGGGCATCGATGCCGTGGGCGAGGTGCTGATCCGGATCGAGAGCGATGGCGTGACTTACACCGGGCGTGGCTCGGCCACCGACGTCATCGTGGCCAGCGCCCGGGCTTATATGAACGCTCTCAACAGACTGCTCGCGGCCAAGAAGAGGAGCTGAACATGACTCTGGTGGAGAAGATACTGGTCGCCCATTGCGGCAAGAAGAAGGTTGTCCCCGGCGAACTGATCAACGTCAAGGTTGACCTGGTCCTGGCCAACGACATCACGGCGCCCATCGCCATCAAGGAGTTCCGGCGCATTGGCGTGAAGAAGGTCTTTGACCCGAAGAAGATCGTGATGGTGCCGGACCACTTCGTCCCGAACAAGGACATCCTCTCGGCGGAGCAGGCCAAGCTCATGCGTGACTTTGCGCTGGAACAAGGACTGATCTACTTCGAAGTGGGCCAGATGGGCATCGAGCACGTGATCTTGCCGGAGAAGGGCCTGGTGCTGCCGGGCGACGTGGTCATCGGGGCGGACTCCCACACCTGCACGTACGGGGCGGTGGGGGCTTTCTCCACGGGGATGGGCTCCACCGATATCGCCGCGGCCATGGCGACCGGCGATATCTGGATGAAGGTGCCGCCGACCATCAAGTTCGTCTATCGCGGCAAGCTCAAGAAATGGGTGACCGGCAAGGACCTCATCCTGCACACCATCGGCGATATCGGCGTGGATGGCGCGCTCTACGCGGCTATGGAGTTCACCGGCGAGGCCATTGCGGCGCTCTCCATGGACAGCCGATTCACCATGGCCAACATGGTGATCGAGGCGGGCGGCAAGGCGGGCATCTTCGCCGTGGACCGCAAGACGCTGGCCTACGTCAAGCCGAGGGCACAGCGCCCTTACAAGGTCTACCAGCCGGACAAGGATGCCGAGTACGCCAAGGTTGTGGAATATGACGTTTCGCGCCTGGAGCCTCAGGTGGCCTTCCCGCACTTGCCTTCGAACACCAAGCCCATCACCAAGGTGGGGAAGATCAAGATTGACCAGGTGGTTATCGGGAGCTGCACCAATGGCCGGCTGGAGGACATCCAGATCGCAGCCAGGGTGCTGAAGGGGAAGCAGGTCCATCCGCATGTGCGCTGCATCATCATCCCCGGCTCGCAGCAGGTATACCTTGAGGCCCTGCGAGAAGGGCTGGTGGAGGCCTTCATCAACGCGGGGGCGGTGGTTAGCACGCCGACCTGCGGGCCGTGCCTCGGCGGATACATGGGGATCCTGGCGGCAGGTGAGCGCTGCGTTTCCACCACCAACCGCAATTTCGTGGGCCGCATGGGCAGCACGAAGTCAGAAGTGTATCTGGCGAATCCGGCGGTGGCCGCGGCCAGCGCCATCGCGGGCCGGATCGCCGGCCCGGAAGAGGTATGAGAATGCGGCCGATGACGGCGGATTTCGCTCCGCTCTATCCGCCCTACGTCTATCCGGGTCAGGTCGCCGACCTGACACCCACATTGAGAGAACGTTGGTGGGTTGCGCATTTGCTCAACCCACCCTACATCTGGACTCCCCGGCCACGACGAAGCGTGGCTCTCCGAAGACCGACATGGATTCCCGCTTCCGCGGGAATGACAGAAGGGCAGGCACAGGGGCCTGCCCCTACGGAGACTTGCCGTGATGGTGCAGCGGGACGCTGCCGGGGTCTGGGGTGTCCCCAGGTTTCCTTCATCTCCCCCAAGATTGGGGGTCAGGGGGTTGAAACGAGGACGCAGAGACAGCGGTGGTGGGCACAGCCCACCCTACGCGACGGTGATGGCGGACTCCCCGGCCACGACAAAGCGTGGCCCTCCGAAGACCGACGTGGATTCCCGCCTGCGCGGGAATGGCAGAAGGGCAGGCACGGGGGCCTGCCCCTACGCAGACTTGCCGTGATGGTGCAGCGGGACGCTGCCGGGGGTTTGGGGGTGCCCTTCAGTTCCCTTCTCTTCCCCCAAGAGTGGGGGCCAGGGGGTTGAAACGAGGATGCAGAGACAGCGGTGGTGGGCACAGCCCACCCTACACCCACGACTGGGAAGGGCAGGCACAGGGGCCTGCCCCTACGGGGTTCCGGGGACTCATTCCTCGGAGAGCCTGAAAGAGGTGACGAAATGAAACTCAAGGGCAAGGTTCATAAATATGGGGCCAACGTGGATACGGATGCCATCGTGCCGGCGCGCCACCTGAATCTCTCAGAGGCTGCCGATCTGGCTCGGCACTGCATGGAGGACCTCGATGCCGACTTCGTGAATCGTGTGCGGCCAGGTGACATCATTGTGGCGGAGGCCAATTTCGGCTCCGGTTCCTCGCGGGAACATGCACCCCTGGCTATCAAGGGATCCGGAATCTCGGCGGTGGTGGCCAAGAGCTTCGCCCGCATCTTCTACCGCAATGCCATGAATATCGGCCTGCCCATTGTCGAGTGTCCAGAGGTGGTGGACGAGACCCGTGCTGGCGACATGCTGGAGATCGATCTCGACACCGGCCGGATAACGAACGTCACCAGGAAGCGGACGTACCAGGCCAAGCCCTATCCGCCGTTCATGCTGGAGCTGATCGCGGACGGAGGGCTGATTGAGCATACCAAGAAGAGACTGGCCAAGACCAAAAGGAGAGCCGCAAGATGAAGTTCGATATTGCCGTTCTGCCCGGTGACGGGGTGGGCCCCGAGGTGGTGGCGGAGGCGCTCAAGGTCCTGAAGGTGGTAGGCCAGCGATTTGGACATGACTTCAACTTCCGTGAGGGACTAATCGGCGGGATCGCCATCGACGCCTCAGGGGAGGCTCTGACCGCGGCCACGCTCAAGATGTGCCGCAAGTGCCACGCGGTGCTGATGGGGGCGGTGGGGGGTCCCAAGTGGGATGACCCCCTGAACAAGGTCCGGCCCGAGGACGGCCTCCTGGCGCTGCGCAAGGAACTGGCCCTCTTCGCCAACCTGCGTCCGGTGAAGGTCCTCCCCATGCTGGTCAACTCCACCACGCTGAAGCCGGAGGTCATCGAAGGGGTGGATATGGTGGTGGTGCGGGAGCTTACCGGTGGGCTGTACTTCGGCAAACCCAAGAAGCGCTGGCAGACTCCCACCGGCCGCAAGGCCGTGGACAGTATGCTGTACTCGGAGCAGGAGATTGAGCGCATCGTCCGGGTGGGTTTCGAGCTGGCCCGGCAGCGGCGCAAGAAGCTGGTCTCGGTGGACAAGGCCAATGTGCTGGAATCCTCGCGGCTGTGGCGCACGGTGGCCACCGAAGTGTCGGCCAACTATCCCGACGTGGAACTGGAGCACATGCTGGTCGATGCCTGCGCCATGAGGCTGATCCAGAAGCCTACCTATTTCGACGTCATGGTTACGGAGAACACGTTCGGCGATATCCTGACCGACGAAGCCTCGATGCTGGCCGGTTCGATGGGCATGCTGCCCTCAGCCAGCCTGGCCGTGGTGCCCCAGGCGGGAGTGAAGTCCTTTGGCATGTACGAGCCGATTCATGGCAGCGCGCCCAAGAGGGCGGGGCTGAATATGGCCAACCCGATCGCCACTATCCTGACTTCGGCCATGATGCTGCGCTACTCCATGGCCCTGGAGGCCGAAGCGCAGGCGGTGGAGAAGGCTGTGCTAGACGCGCTCGTAGCCGGCTACCGCACCTATGACATCATGGAGGAGGGCAAGACCAGGGTGGGGACGCGGGAGATGGGTGATGCGATTGCCAAGGCCATAAAGGCATGATATCGTGCAAGGCTCAGCTTCCAGAACAGGCGTAGCCAACCTTCCTCTCCACTACGGCAAAGCGCCGCCGTGGCTTTTCCAGCGCATGTCCCGATTGGCCCGCGAGATCACGATCATCATTGTCAGCGACTTCGGGACGGAGGAGATGCTGCGGAGGATGTCCGACCCCTACTGGTTCCAGGCGCTCGGGTGCGTTCTAGGCTATGATTGGCACAGCAGCGGCGTTACCACCACCGTCTGCGGCGCACTCAAGGATGGCCTGAAGGGGCTGGAGAAGGACCTGGGGCTGTTTGTCGCCGGTGGCAAAGGGCGCACCTCCCGCAAGACCCCGTCCGAGATCGAAGGCTTTGGCTCACAGTTGTCTGTCGATCCCGCCAGCCTGGTCTATGCCAGCCGCATGTCCGCCAAGGTAGACAGCGCCGCCCTGCAGGACGGCTATCAGCTTTACCACCACTGTTTCTTCTTCACTGGGAAGGGTTCTTGGGCGGTGGTGCAGCAGGGCATGAACGAGGTCAACCGCTACGCCCGGCGGTACCATTGGCTGGGTGAGGGGGTGGGGGATTTCGTGTGCGAGCCGCACGCGGCCATCTGCTCTGAGGGCAGAGGCGAGGTGCTCAACCTAGTGGCCAAAGAGAGCACCCCGGCCCGAACCACGATCACCGCGGTGAGCACGCAGCAACCGCTCCAGAGCACCCTGGCCGACCTCAACAAGTTGAAGACGCTGGACCTGCCGGCGCGGCACCAGATATACGTCGAGGACATTCACCCCGATCGGTTGGGCAAGGGGCTGATCGTTATCTATGACCGGCAGCCAAAGGGGTTCGAGCAACTGCTCAGCCTGGAGGGGGTGGGGCCTAAGACCATCCGGGCGCTGAGCCTGATCTCGGAGCTGATCTATGGAGTGCCGGCCAGCTACCGCGATCCGGCGCGCTTCAGCTTCGCCCATGGCGGCAAGGACGGCATTCCCTTCCCCGTCGATCGGAAGACCTACGACCAGAGCATCGAGCTTCTGGCCAAGGCCATCCAACGGTCGAAGATCGACGTCAGTGAGAAGAGGGAGGCCTTTCAGCGTTTGGATGGTAGTTTCCGGAGATAAATGTAGGGCGGGTAGAGATCTCCTCCATTGGGAAGGACGAAACCCGCCGACAAATCATTGAATTGCCGACGGTGTGTTGAACGGAGACAACCATGCCTAATTACCGCAGAGCCCGGATCGCTGGTGGTACATACTTCTTCACGGTGGTGACTCACCATAGACTCCCGCTGCTGGCTCCTGCCTCGGCCGTATCCGTCTTGCGGGATTCCCTTGCTGCCGTGATGGCGCGTCACCCCTTCACGGTAGACGCCATGGTGATCCTTCCGGACCACCTGCACTGCATCTGGACCCTCCCGCACGGCGATGACGATTTCTCAACCAGATGGAGGCTGGTGAAGACGGGGTTCTCGCATGCCTATCGCAGGTCACAGCGCGAACAGATCTTCCCAACTCCACTTGGGAAGGGAGACGGGAGTCCTTGGCAGGAGAGGTTCTGGGAGCACCTCATCCGTGATGAGGCTGACTTCAATGCCCATTGCGATTACATTCACTACAACCCCGTCAAGCACGGGCTGGTACAGTCTCCCGGCGAGTGGCATCACAGCACGTTTCACCTGTTTGTTCAGAAGGGGTCATATCCAAGGGATTGGGGCAGGAACGTCTCGCCGCAAGTGATGGCAATGGATTTGGAATAACGCGGTGGCGGATTTCGCTCCGCTCTATCCGCCCTACATCAGAGTTACGCGTTCGAATTATGTAGGGCGGGTAGAGTCCTCCATCGGGAAGGACGAAACCCGCCGACAAGCTAGAACTCCTCGTTCACCGACTTCAGCGTTTCTTCCGCCTCGGCGACGATGCGGTCAATCAGTTCCTGCACCGAGGGGATGTCGTCGATCCGGCCGCAGACCTGACCGCTGGGCATGACGCCAAGCTCGGCGTCGCCGTCTATCATGGCCCTCTTTATGCGCACGGCCCCCGCTGCCAGGTGCCCCAGCTCCGCGACGGACGCCTCGTACTGCTTCCGCATGTTCCAGCCACCGGCCAGGAAGTGCCACCAGGACATTCCCAATGCCTTCCTGGTCTCCATGGCGCCGGAGACCTTCTCTCTCCACGACATCTTCCGGTCCCCTTCGTCGAGCATCTGCGTAAACTTGTTGGCTATCACCCGCAGTCGGGTCCCGGTTATAGCCGGCGTGACCACAGTGTCGTTCTCACTGGCCTCAAGATAACGCCGCTTGATGCTCTCCGGCAGCGGGCTTTCTCTGGTTACGGCAAACCTGGTGCCCATGGCGATGCCTTCCGCTCCCAGCGCCAGCGCGGCCACCAGACCCTTGCCATCCGAGAAACCGCCCGCTCCGACCACGGGAATCTTGACCTTGCCGGCCACCAGCGGCAGCAGGACCATGGTGGACACCTCACCGACGTGGCCGCCGGCCTCGGAGCCCTGCACCATGATGGCGTGCGCACCGTCCTCTTCCGCCCGGATGGCGTGTCGCACCGATCCTATCATGGCCATAACCTTGATGCCTTGGCCTTTGGTGGCATCGATGAGCCACTTGGGATTGCCTCGGGAGTGGCAAATCAGGGGGACTTTGGACTGTATGAGAATCTCGGCCTGCTTCTCGGATCCCGGACTGCCGAATATCAGGTTGGCGCCGAAGGGTTTGTCCGTCAGTCTCTTGATCGCCTGAATGTCCTCGCGGAGATCGTCGGCAGCCAGGCGGCCGGAAGCCAGAATCCCAAAGCCGCCGGCGTTGGAGACGGCGGCCACCATCTCCGGTGTTCCCACGTAGTTCGCTGGCGCCAGCAGGATGGGGTGCTTAACCCCGAGAAGGTCGGTTATTCTGGTTCTCATGGACGACAAGGCAATACTACATCATGGGGATTGTTCGCTCAAGCGCAGCAGCCAATGAGAACCAGCCTTGGATGGGGGTCAACCCCCTTTGATCCCCCACTCTTGGGGGATAGAAAAGAAGAGTTGGGGGACACCCCCAAACTCCCGGCAAAGAGGCTTCGCCCCTCTGCACACCCCTGTGAGACAGAGCCTGCTGCGATTCAGACCGCACGCTCACTTGTCATTCCCGCGGAGGCGGGAATCCAGTTCTTGAGACTCTGTTTTCAGCCCCCTTTGATCCCCCACTCTTGGGGGATGAGAAAAAGAGACTCGGGGACACCCCGAACCCCGGCAGCGTCCCGCTGCACCATCTCGGCGTGGGCCTGAATCAACCCCCTTTGGCCCCCCACTCTTGGGGGATGTAAAGAAGAATTGGGGACACCCCCAAACCCCCGGCAGCATCATGCTGCATCTCTTCATGGTGTCATTCCCGCAGAAGCGGGAATCCGTAGACGAAGTCACCCTGGTCCGGCCCAACTCATCCTTACCGCGCAATGGAAGGCCGGAAGCGGTGAAAGGTTCAGGCGACGCAAATGACCCTGCTTGACTGAGAAGTGGATATGTCTATAATGTTATGCTTGGGGAGATGAGGATCATAGCCGGGGAGGGGAAGGGGAAGCGACTGCGGTCGCCCAGGACTTCGGTACGACCTACGACCGCACTGGTTCGCGGAGCGATATTCTCTATCCTCTACCCCATGCTAGATCAGAAATGGCAGGCACTCGACCTTTATGCAGGCACCGGCGCTCTGGGCATCGAGGCGCTCAGTCGGGGTGCCACTTGGGTAGACTTCGTGGAACATAATCGCAAGTGCTGTGATGCCATCAAGCGGAATCTGGAGGCCACCGGTTTTACCTCCCAGTCGAGGGTCTACTGCCTGAGCGTGGACAAGGCGTTGACTATGCTTGATCGAGTCTACGATGTAGTGCTCCTGGATCCTCCCTATGATGATCCGTCCCTCTCGACCACGCTTGATTCTCTTTTCGGCTCTCAGCTTGTCAGTCCGAAGTCGACTGTTGTCGTCCAGTGCTCGACGCGCCAACGGCTTCCTGCGGACTTCCACAAGTTCCACATGATCAAGAATCGACACTATGGTGACACCAGTATCTCATTCTATCGACAGGAGGTCCGCAGTTGAGGATTGCACTTTACCCAGGCAGCTTTGACCCCGTGACAAAGGGACACGTTGATGTTGCCACCAGGGCGGCGGCTCTTTTTGACCAACTGATCGTCGGCGTCTTCGATGCACCCCCAAAAAACCTCCTGTTCACTACTGAGGAGAGGGTGGCACTGATGAAGAAAGCGTTGGCCGATGTGCCCAACGTGACCGTGGAGTCGTATGACTGCCTGACCATCGAGTTCGCCAAGCAGATAGGAGCGAACTCAATCGTGCGAGGGCTGCGAATGGGTTCCGACTTTGAGCGGGAGTTCGATATGGCTCTGATGAACCGCAAGCTGGCTCCGGATATAGATACCATCTGCCTCATGTCCAGCGCTGAGTTCCAGTTCATCAGTTCCAGCCTGCTGAAGGAAGCCGCCCAGGGAGGGGGTGACATCAGGGTTTTCGTGCCTGAGAGCTCTGCTGTGGCCCTGATGAAGAAGCTCTATCCTGCGTCGGCCAGGCCGGCGAAGGTCTCACCTAAACGCAAGAGAAGATAGAAGGAGGTTTTCTGATGGCGTACAAGATAACCGAGGAGTGTATTAGCTGCGGTGCGTGCGAGGTGGATTGTAAGAATGAGGCGATCAAGGCCGGGGACACGATCTATGTGATTGACCCCGTGAAGTGCACCGAGTGCGTTGGCTGGTATGCTAGCCAGAAGTGTGTTGAGCAGTGCCCGGTGGACTGCTGCGTGCCTGACCCGGCGCACAAGGAGACCAGGGAACAGCTATTGGAGAAGTGGAAGAAGCAGAATCCGGGCAAGACTCCGCTGGCTACTTAGAGATTCAACGTCTGCCCCAGACTAGGCGGCGCTATATAACTCGAAATCCCCCTGACCAAGGGGGATTTCTCTTTGCCGGCACAATGCTTCTGAGTGGTCTTCTGCTATTTGAAGAGATTTCTCACCGCGTCGAACCTGTGGGGAAGGAGTCCCAGGAGGAGGCGGAAACTGTCTATCAGAAAGTGGGCCAGAGCAGAGTCGCCGATGGCTGTTCCTACGCTCGTTGTGCCCGGTTCTCCCGCAGCCCATTTGCCCACCGCGATGAAGATGGCTGCCACCACAAGGCCGCCCACGAATAATCCGAGAAGGGCACCGCCCAGTGAATCCAGCCAGCCCAGCATGATCAGCTTGATGAACCCTTTGACTATGTGGCCGAGGATGTTGAATATGACCATGACAATGATCAGGATGATGGCGAACGACACGACATAGGCCCAGAGAGCGCCGCTGGACGAGAGCTTGTCCGCCAGTGAATCGGAAGCCGCGCCGGCGATGGCCACGCCCACAATCAGTCCGAGAAAACTGAAGATCGACAGGACGAGTCCCTGTTTGAACCCGGCAATCGCGCCGATCACGGCTCCGGCTATGATGACTATGTCAACCCAACTCATCTGTTGCTCCCAGTCGTTATCGACTCCAAGTATGGTACATATAAGGCTCCAAAAGGTCAAATCCTGCAGTGTTCAACCTGCATATGGCCTGAGAACCCATGTGATGACGTAAAGCAGGATTATGGCTACCATGGGTGAGAAGTCGATCATGTCCAGCCGGGGTATTATCCGCCGCAGCGGGGCGAGTATAGGCTCGGTGATGGTTTGCACCAGGTTCACCAGAAAGTTGTCGCGGTTAACGGGAAACCAGGACAGCAGAGAACGGATTATGATGGCAACGATGAGTACATAGCACAAGACGACAACGGCTCTGACGAGATACTCCATCAGTTAGTCCCCTCTCAGAGCCTTGGCTTTCTCGTATCCAGCAATGATGGCCCGGGCCAGCAGCGCCCGCAGCCGGCCTTCCTCCAGCTCGTGCAGCCCTTCAGCAGTCGTCCCACCGGGAGAAGTCACCATGTTGCGCAGCTCGGCCGGATGCCTGCCTGACTTCTGCGCCAGGTGGACAGAACCGGAGATGGTCTCCATCACCAGGTCTTGGGCCATGTCCCGCGGCAGGCCGATCCGCACGGCAGCGTCGACGAACGATTCGATGATCAGGAACACGTATCCGGGACCACTGCCGCTGACGGCGGTGGCCATATCAATGAACTTCTCATCCGGCACGAAGACCTGCTTTCCCATGACTCCCAATATGGTCCGCGCCCTTTCTTTGTCCTGCTCCGTGGCTTCACTGGCGACTGTCCAGACAGTCATACCCTCCCCGATCTGAGCCGGGGTGTTGGGCATGGCCCGGACCACAGACTGACGATCCAGACCCTGACAGAGCTTCGACAGCGTGATGCCGGCAGCTATGGAGATCACCGTCTGATCCGCCCTGGTCCGGCCCTTCAGATCGGCCAGCGCTTCCGGCACGGCATTCGGCTTCACCGCCAGAATGATAACATCCGCCTTTTCTGCGGCCGAACGGTTGATGGAGGTCGTCGCGATGCCATACTGCTTCTTGAGATATGAGCGCCGCGCCTCGATGATGTCTCCGGCCACAATGTCGCTCGCCTTGGCCACTCCTTTGTCCAGAAGGCAGCGTATCATGGTCTCGCCCATGTTCCCGCCGCCGATGAAGGCAATCCTCATGGCACTACTCCTCCCTGCCGCCGAAGATGGCCCGGCCGATCCTCACCAAAGTGGCCCCTTCCTCTATGGCCACCTCGAAGTCATGGCTCATGCCCATGGAAAGGTGCTCCAGCCCCAGAGAGTCGCGCATCAGCCGCAGCCGCCGGAACACCGGGCGGACCTCTTCCGGGTCCTCAGCGTATTGAGCGATGGTCATCAGGCCCTTTATCCGAAGATGGGGCAGGCGGGCAATGTGTTCCAGCGCCGGGATGATGTCCTCCAGGGCAAACCCGTACTTGCTGGCCTCTCTGGCTACGTTGACCTGGACGAGCACCGACATGTCGCACTTGGCATGTTGGCTGATGGCCTCGGCCACCTTGAGCGAATCAACGCTGTGAATGACGTCGAAAAGCTCCGTGGCAGTCTTGGCCTTGTTGGTCTGGAGGTGGCCCACCATGTGCCAAGTGGGATGTGGGTCAAGGCACGACAGACCGGGGATCTTCTCCTTGGCTTCCTGTATCTGGCTTTCGCCGAAATGACGAAGACCCGCGGCAAAGGCCTCCTGAACCGCGGCCGCGTCCACCGTCTTGGTGACGGCCACCAGGGTTATCTCTGAAGGAGACCTGCCCGCCCTCTCTGCGGCCCGGCCAATGCGTTCCTCGATGCCTCGTATGTTCCGCCCGATCGCCGTCGGTTTCAGCTCTGGTGCCAGGTTACCGCGCATTATGGCTAACAGTATACCGTGGTTCCTCTTAAACCTGAAGTGTCGCGGCGGCCTCATGAGCTTGCTCCAACAGGGTGCAGGGGCTGGTCCCTGCCGGGGGTTGGGGGTGTCCCCCAGTATCAATGGGAATTCATCGTGCTTGATGAGCGCATCTCGTGGGCAATAGAGTTATCTAACTCCTTCGTGTCACTGAGGGCGGAGTGAAGCAGTCTCAACTCCGTCGGTGGGAGATTGCCGCGTCGCCTTCGGCTCCTAGCAATGACAAGGTTGAAGTGACATAATCACTGACAAGATCGTAGATCATTAAGATACAGTTACTCTGGGCTTGACATCACATAGATCATAGTGTACACTCCCGCCCAATAGCTGTTACTGCGCAGCACTCAGTAACACAATTTGCTACGCGTCGTCGCCAGACTATTTTATAAACTCAAGGAGGGGGGACAAGAATGGAAATGAACAGGCGTAGATTCATCATGGTCTCAATGGGGGGGGCTGCGGGGGCTTTCGCTTCAATTCTCGTAGCCAGAAGTCTATTTGATCTTGAAGTGCCTGGCCTAGACAGCACCACAACGTTGGGCGCCGTGACTCCGGATCCTGCGATTAAGGCAGCCGTTGATGTTTTGGTTCCGGCTGACCCGCTCATTCCCGGGGACTTCAAGGGTTCAGACTATGGCGCTCACCAGGTCCTGGCTGACACGCTTGGCAGTGCCGGGCAGACGGCAATGGTCACTCAGTTGAATAGCTATGCATGGAAGGTTGCCTGGAAATTGTACTTTAAGAATTGCACGCCAGCTCAGCAACTTGCTGCCATTAAGCAATGGATATCAGAGCGCGACACACTTTCGCCAATGAATCGTGATCTGCTGACAGCGTTAATTACTATTTCGGTAATCGGTACGTATGAGCGCAAAACTCCGGCACAGCGTCTCGTACTGTTTGAGTCAATGGGCTGGTACGATCCCAACGACCCGGGTGGGACGTTCATGATTCCTTGTTATGGGTACGACTAGATTCATTCCAGTTCCCGGTCAAGCTAAGAAAAAGAAGGGAGTAAGAGAATGACAATCATAAATGCAGATGTGGCTATAGTTGGCGCTGGCGCCGGCGGTGCAACTCTTGGGGCAGAGCTGGCACAAGCAGGCGCGAAAGTGGTGTTTATAGAAGCTGGCAAGGATTTGGACATAACATATGACTCCTCCAACCATTTTGCCAGTTCGCAAGAGTTTATGGATGGCATTGGACTTTTCTGGCACGAAGAATACGAGGGCCGAGAATGGAAGACAGACATGGGCGAATGTGCTGGTGGCGGAACCACAACCTACGGTGGTGTGCTGGAGGAGTCAATACCCAAGGACTATGAGCATTGGCCGATTTCCTATGACGAATTCCTTCCTTACATCAACCTTACCAAGAAACGGTATCGTACCAGCCGGTGGCCGCTGGGGGAACTCAGCGATTATGCCAGGATTCTGGTCGATGCCGGTGGAACCGGCATGCTGGGGCCGATCCAATCTGCCTTTAACCGTGAGCCATACTGGGATGAGTATGGGGTGTATCATGACCGTTGCCGCAAGTGCCGCATGTGTCTTATGGGCTGCAAGTTCAATGCCAAGGCCAGCGCTCTTACGATCGCTCTACCCAAAGCAAAGCACTATGGTGCTACGGTCGAGTCTAACTGCCTTGCTACTAGACTGAACGTGATAGGAAACAGAGTTGATAGTCTGACATACATCCAGAGGACCCCAACAGGCCCAGGTATGGAGACTATTCTGCATAAGACGATCTATGCTGACAAATTCATACTTGCCGCAGGGTCTATGATGACGCCCATGCTCCTTTACTGGTCAGGTGTAGCCGGTCAGCCGCTCTGCAACTCGTCCGGCCAGGTAGGGAAGAATCTGAAGGCTCACTTTTTCCAGGTTACCACGGGTGTTCTAGAGCGTGACGATGTTCGTACCTATCAGGGAAATGTGGTTGAGCTTAATGACCTGTATCAGAACTACGACAATGGTTACCTGCTGGAGTTCAATATGGTAGCGCCTCCTGGATACATGGGGGGCATGCTGACAATATTCAAAAAAGAAGACCTCATGAATATGATTGGCCTTAATTTCAAGCGGCTTATGCGGAAATTCGGCAAGATGGCTGTATCGGCTCCCCTGGCCCGCAGCGATGAGCTTGGCTACACAAACAACACCATTGGTCCACATCCGTGGAAGCTCAACAAATACGCGCTGCCGCTCCCGTTGGTGAAGCTTGAGCCAAACGCACAGGAAGCGGCATGGGTGGAAGCAGCGGTGAATCATGCAAAGCAAATTATGATAAATGCCGGTTGTTCTCCATCGAGTCTTATTACCGGTTCGGTGGATTCCGTTCACAAGATTGGAACATGCCGCATGGGGACTTCTGCCTCCAATTCGGTTGTTGACTTGAAGGGCAAGGCCTGGGATATGGATAATCTCTGGATTTGTGACGGCAGCATCTTTCCTGCTTCACTCATGGCAAACTGCGCTTTTGTCATCTATTCACTCGCCTACAAGATCGCCGATGGAATGTTGAATAGACCTACTCCGACTGAATAACTATGAGATGACCGTTTTTTGGAGTCCAATGGACACATACAGTCCTCTTCATTGGCCAGGAGGTAATTTACTGCCTTAGGGTATTTGTGTTGTTTCCGACGTCGAGAGAACCCTCCAGATCATTCTGAGACCGGCGGACACACCGGCGGTAAGATGGTTGTATATAGCCTGCCTTGATGGCCGCTCCTATCAAGGCAGGCTTCTCTTTGGCCTGTGCGGATGGCTTCACGCGCAGCTTGGCTGGCTTGAAATCCGTGCTGAATAGCCTCTATAGTGTACTGAGTTGGCAACTATGAGAATCGAGGCGGTGATCTTCGACTTTGGTGGGGTCTTCATTGAGTCTCCGTACCCTCTTCTCGAAGCGATGGGGGTTGAGCTGGGCGTCAAGCCGGGGCAGTTCACCGACATCGTGTTTGGCTCCCTGGCGGAAGATGGCGACCATCCCTACCATCGCCTGGAGCGCGGCGAGATACCCCTGCAGCAGGCCCGCGACGAGATTCTCCATCTTGGCCGGACCCTATGCAACGTTGAAGTGGATATCTACCAGTTCTTTACCAGAATTCGCGGCGGCGTGCGCCAGCAACTGGTGGACCGGGTGAGGGGCCTCAAGAGAGATGGCTACCCCACGGCCATGATCACCAACAACATCAGGGAGTATGCGGGCACCTGGCGTTCGCTGCTGCCGGTGGAGGAACTGTTCGACCTGGTGGTAGACTCCAGCCAGGAGGGGATGCGCAAGCCGAACCCGGCCATATTCCGGCTGACCCTGGAGCGCTTAGGCGGACTGGCGCCGGAGCGCACGGTGTTTCTGGATGATTCCGAGGACAACGTGAAGGCGGCCGGCTCCCTGGGCATGCAGACGATTCACGTGCGAGGCGATATCTCTCAGGCCATCGCCGAGCTGGACGCGCTGCTGGGGTGAATTGGCGTCCCTGACCTGATACCCAAGCTTGACATGCTCCTCGACTCCACTCTAAGATTCGCGCAGCGATTCCAGCAGCACAGAAGGGATGGCAGGTGTGGAGTTCACCCCGATAGGCGTTATTCACTCGCCGTACAAGAGCAAGGAGCAGTGCCCGATCCAGCCTCTCTATGCTTCAGAGGCTGAAGGCCGGGTAGAAGTCTTCGAGCAGTATGCAGAGGGGCTGAAAGACATAGAGTCCTTCTCCCACATATACCTGCTGTACTTCTTCGATCGGGGTGGAGAAGTCCGGTTGGTTCGAGCCACCTTTCTGGATGATCAGCCACATGGCATCTTTGCTTGCAGGCATCCCGGCCGGCCGAATGGCATTGGCATCTCCATCGTGAAGCTAGTCAGAAGGGATGGGAATGTTCTGGTGGTGAAGGGCATCGATATCCTGGATGGCACGCCACTTCTGGACATAAAACCCTACATACCCCGTTTTGATGCTATTGAATCCGCATCAAATGGGTGGGTTCAAGACAAAGCATGGCGACCTAAGCCGGAAGGGAGCGAGTAGGACGCTGGCCGTCATGCGGAGGCTGCTCACGAGGAATTGCCCAAGTGTCGTTGAATGGGATGTGATGCTGGATTGGCTTGACTGCGGGTCTACCAGGCGAAGGGGTTAGCATGCGGGAGAGAAAGGGCGAACATCCTTTCGGTGACGCCGGGCAATTGATAGCGCTGGGAATATTTCTGATAGTTTGGGTGGGAGACTCGTTCTTTCTACACACATCGACATTTCTGTCGGATTACATACCGTTGTATGTCCGCCTCCCCATCTTGGCCCTGGCACTTGTGGCCGCAGTCTATCTCTTCAGGTCAGGCCATGTTGTCATCAGTGGCGAGCAGCGGCCCAACAGCGTGGTAACTACCGGGGCCTTCCGGTACATAAGACACCCCCTGTATCTGGCCAGCCTCTTGGGGTACCTCGGACTAACGGTTTCCACCGCTTCGCTTCTCTCCCTCGCCGTATTTGCGGGGATATTCGCTTTCCACAACTACATTGCCAGCTATGAAGAGAAGCTGCTGGAGGCGAAGTTTGGGGAGGAGTACAGGGAGTACAAGAGGAAAACAGGCAGATGGCTGCCCAGGATTGGCACGGCACGCTAGACAAGTGGACTGGCGCCGGAGCGCACCGTTTCCCTGGATGATTCCGAGGACAACGTGAAGGCGGCCGACTCCCTGGGCATGCAAACGGTCCACGTGCGAGGCGATATCTCCCAGGCCATCGCCGAACTGGACGCGCTGCTGGGGTAGACCGACGTCCTCGCACTAACTCCTCTGACATTTGACTTCCTCGCGGAACCAGTCGTACGATTCGCATAGGTTCATCAGCCGTACGAAAGGAAATCGTGGGTCGGTAACACGATGTGGGGAGGGTAACATGTCTTTGATAGCCGACATCCTCACTTGGACTCAGAAAGACCTCAAGCCTTGGCAAAGCGATGCCGTTCGCCGTCTGTTCCTACAAGGGAGTCTCTCCGAAAACGATCTGGAAGACCTTTATGCCTTGCTCAAAGTCGAGCATGGAATTCCCGATCCACAGGATCGAAAGCCAAATCCGGTCGCTGAAGGAGATGTCCCTGATCCGACTGCCAAGGCGTCACCGGTTGTACTCTTACGTATGCGTGAGCTCAAGCACGTCAACTCGATTGCAGAGGGCCAAGTCCTCGACTTCTCACCCCAGGGCCTGACAGTCATCTATGGTCCAAATGCTTCAGGCAAATCTGGATATGTTCGTGTGCTCAAGCGGGCGTGCCGCGCGAGAGATCAGGAAGAAGTCTTACCCAACGCTGCTTTTGACAGAGACTCGCAAGGCCTTCCCGAGGCCGTTTTTGATATTGTGGAGAATGGTGTCGATACGTCGCTCGTCTGGGTAGAGGGTTCGCCGGCACCAAGTCCTCTTTCCGCGATCTCTGTTTTCGACTGCAGGTGTGCTCGAGCCTATCTCGACGAAGAACAAGATGTCGCATTCATCCCTTACGGCTTGGACGTAGTCGAGAGCCTTGCGCAGAAGGTGCTCCCAGACATCGACGATATGCTGGATAAGGAGTTGGCTTCTATGCAAGTCGACTTTTCGGTTTTCGACGACGTGCTCGGACCCACGAAGGTTGGGAAGGCAATCTCCAATCTGCCAAATGGTGGCAGCCCTGAAGTAATCACTGCTCTGAGCAAAGTCTCGGACACTGAGAAGGCTCGTCTTTCTGAACTTGAGAGAGTGCTTGCAGAGACAGATCCAGAGACAAAGGCGAAGTCGCTTGAGTTGGCGGCACAGCGCATGGAGGAACTCTCCAAGAGAGTGGCAAAGGCCGCCAAGGCAGTGAATGACAATATGGTGATCGGACTCCAGAAGCTGGACCAAGATGCCGAAGCAGCCTTGAAAGCCCAGGAGATAGCTGCAACGAATTTCCGTGCACATGAGGATCTTCTCCCTGGAACTGGCGAGCAAGCGTGGCGGGCTCTGTTTGATGCCGCCAGGAACTTCTCAACCACGGCTGCATATCCTACGGAAGACTTCCCAGTTACCGTGAGCGGCTCCAAGTGTCTCTGGTGTCAACAGTCCTTGTCAGACAGTGCACGAGCGCGATTGAAACGGTTTAATGCCTTCGTGACCGAAGACATCACCAAGCTTGCAGCGGAAAAGACTGCCGAGCGCGAGGAACGTGACAATGAACTGTCCGAAGTGTCAGTAGCAGTGGGCTTGGATGACGCACTCGCAGGCGAGCTTGCTCAGTACAACACCGCGCTCCTCGAAGAGCTGCGATCGTTTGAGCAACGCCTACTTGCGCGACTTACTTGGCTGAAACAAGCCATGAAAACCCACGCATGGGATGTGCCGCCCATACTAGAACCTAATCCCATGGTCAGATTGAAGCAGTTCTCCTCCACGCTATCGTCGCAGGCAATCACTCTGAGAAGTGCTGCAGACCAGACCAAGAGGAAAGTGATTGAAAGCGAGCGGGATGAAATCTCGGCCCGAGTACGGCTCAGCAAACGCACCAAACAAGTCTTGGACGCGATCACCAAGAATGCACTGCACCAGAGGCTGCTGCAGTGCAAAGAAGACCTTAAGACGCGGCCGGTGTCTGACAAGAGCAAGGAGCTTACGCGCAAGGCAGTTACAAGGGCTCTGCGAGACGCCCTAAACGATGAGCTCAAGAGTCTGGGAGTGTCTCACCTGAAGATGATGCTCAAAGACCGTACCGAAGCGGGGAAGACCAGGCACAAGCTCGTTCTCGATCTTCCAGCTGCAAGAAACATCAATGACATTCTCAGCGAAGGGGAGCAGCGCGCTGTGGCCATAGCAGCATTTCTCGGCGAGCTCCGCCTAGCTGGCCATAGTGGCGGAATCGTCTTCGACGACCCTGTTTCGTCGCTGGATCACACAAGGCGACAAAACGTGGCAAGACGTCTTGTAGGAGAGGCGGTAACGCGACAGGTTGTAGTGTTTACTCACGACACTGTCTTCTTGGGGGAGTTGCGTGATGCGATTGAAAAAGCCACCGTCCCTTGCATCATTCATCATCTCGAGTGGGAGAATGACAGCCCCGGAGTTGTAAGAGACGGACTACCGTGGGAGCACAAATCGTGGAGAGAACGCGTCGATGCAATGGAGAAGCTCCAGAAGAAGCTGGAGAAGTCGTGGCCTAAGCATCCTGGTGAGACTCACCGGGCAAGCATGAGGCATGCTTATTCGGAACTGCGAGCCACAATAGAACGAGTGATCCAAGACCATGTCTTTGCTGGAGTCGTCAGACGTTACAGGGACTGGGTGAAAGTCGACAATCTCGGCGACGCTGTAGGATTCAACAAGGACGAGTACATGGTAATATCACGCCTGTGCAAGACATGCAACGACATGACCGAAGCGCACGACCCCGCGTCGGCGAAGGGAGGGGAGGTGAGATGTCCCGCCGACTTGGCTAAGGACATCGCAGAGCTGAAGAAGCTGACGGACAGTATTAGTGCTAGGAGAAAGGCTGCGACCTGACCGTATCCGATCATGCACCTCGTGTGGTTTCCAGTATCTGTCGATCCTACGGCCTCGTCTGCCCGCTCCCGAAGATGATCCACTTGTAGCTGGTGAGCTCCTTCAGCCCCAGAGGGCCGCGGGCGTGGAACTTCTGGGTGCTGATGCCGACCTCTGCCCCCAGCCCGAACTGCCCCCCATCGGTGAAGCGCGTGCTGGCGTTGACATAAACGCAGGCCGCATCCACCTCATCCATGAATCGCATTGCATCGGAGTAGTCCTCGGTGATGATAGCCTCGGAGTGCCCGGAGCCGTAGCGGTCGATGTGCTCCAGCGCCTCGTCCAGCGACTTGACCACCTTGACGGCGGCGATCAGCGCCAGGTACTCCTTACCCCAGTCCTTGTCGGTGGCGGGCACGATCTTGAGCGAAGGCGTGCCCTGGAGTATCTGCTGCGAGGCTGGGTCGCAGTGCATCTCCACCCCGGCCTGGGCAAAATCCGCGCCGATCCTCTTCAGGAACCTCTCGGCGATATCGGCGTGCACCAGGATGGTGTCTAGGGCGTTGCACACCGTGGGCCGCTGCAGCTTGGCGTTATAGACGATAGCCACCGCGTCGTTCAGCTTCGCACTCTTGTCCACGTAGGTGTGGCAGACCCCTACCCCGCCCGCCAGCACCGGCATGGTGGCGTGGCTGGCCACGAACTTGATCAACTCCGCCCCGCCCCGGGGCACGATGAGATCGATCGAGCCGCTCATCTGCAGCATGTGGTCCACCACCGCCCGGTCCGTGGACTCGATGATCTGGATGGCGCCCTCCGGGACGCCGGCCTCGTAGGCTGACTTCTGCACGACGTTGGCCAATGCCAGGTTGGAGTGGATGGCCTCTTTGCCGCCGCGCAAGATCACGGCGTTGCCTGACTTCAGGCTGAGCGCCGAGATGTCCACCGTGACGTTGGGCCGGCTCTCGTAAATCGTGGCGATGACTCCCAGTGGCACGCGCTTGCGGCCAATCTGGAGCCCGTTGGGCATAGTGCGCATGTCGAAGACCTCGCCAACAGGATCGGGCAGACCGGCCACGGCCCTGACGTCCACGGCTATGCTGGCGATGCGGTTGGTGTTCAGCATCAGGCGGTCCTGCATGGCCGCGCTCATGCCGGATTCGTCCGCCGCCGCGCGGTCGCGCTGGTTTTCCGCCATGATCTCGTCGCGGTGCAGCACCAGGTTCTCGGCGATGTGCAGCAGGGCCTTGTTCTTCACCTCGCTGGACAGGCGCGCCAATTTCTTGGCCGCCACTCTGGCTGCCACGACCTTGGTCTCCAGTTCCTTTATGGCAGATGACATCTTCTTACTCCTGACGCGGGGGACTAGCCCTCGATTTTGATCTTGAGCGCCTGCACGATCTCATCGGACATCACTTGTCCGATCAGCCATGTCAACGGGGCCAGAGGGCCCGAAGCCTCGCCGCCGGCGATGGCCCTGGTGCGCCCGTTCTGCGGCTTCAACATGTAGTAGCGGGTCATCTTGGCAAACAGGGCCTTCCCCTCCATCGCCACCCGTTGCCCGGGGACAAACTCGGTGACGGTCATGTACAGCCTGACCGGAATGATGGCGATTATGGTAATGCGCAGCCGGGAGCCGACGCCGAGAGGCCCTTCGGAAAGCTTCTTGACCTTGTGTATCGCGTCGGTCCAGTTGGGCCATGTTTCCGGGTCGGCCACGGCGGCCCAGATGGCCTCGGGAGTGGCCTTTATGCTGACACCCGCTTCGAATCTCATAATGCTAGGTTCAACCCCCTTTGATCCCCCAGTCATGGGGGACTGAGAAGAGAATCTCGGGGACACCCCGAACCCCGGCAGCATTCTGCTGCACCGTCATCACATCGTCTTGGTTCAACCCCCTGGCCCCCACTCTTGGGGGGACTGAGAAAAGGATCTCGGGGACACCCCGAACCCCGGCAGCATTCTGCTGCATCGTCATCGCATCGTCTTGGTTCAACCCCCTGGCCCCCACTCTTGGGGGAAGATTAAGAAACTGGGGGACACCCCCAGACCCTCGGCAGAGACGAGTCTCTGCACTCTCCATTTCAGGCTCTGCCTCCAATCCTGGGGGATATTAAGAAGTTGGGAAACACCCCCAGACCCCCGGCAGGGACTTATCCCTCACATCTTCTCTTGTCATTCTCGCGAAAGCGGGAATCCAGTCGTAGGGCGGGTAGAGCCAAGTGAAACCCACCAGCAGCGAGAGTCCGACACCTCTTCTTGATCCTGTTTTGAGAGTATCACATTATCAGATATCGACCCGAGGCGCAAGATCGCCACTCCGGCTCGCGGCGTGCCTCAACCTTTGTGCTATAATCACCCAAAACGTTGTCTTGGTTGTCACAGTCAAGTTCTGTCGGTCGTAGAGAGCGGTGTTCTTGTGGAACCACTGAAAGTCTGGCAACTCACTCCCTGGACGGAGTTGGATGTCATACTCCGTCTTCTCATGGCGGCGATCGCCGGCGGGGTTATTGGCTATGACCGGGAGCAAGCCCACAAGCCGGCGGGCATCCGTACCCTCATGCTGGTCTCCATCGGGTCTGCCCTGTTCACCGTCCTCTCCATCTATGGCTTCGGTGAAACTGCCGATCCCTCTAGGCTCGCTGCAGGAATCGTAGTGGGCATCGGCTTCCTGGGAGCCGGTGTCATCCTCCACAGCGAGAAGGGGGTCATGGGGCTTACCACCGCCGCTGCGGTCTGGGCGGTGGCTGCCACTGGAGTGGCGTTCGGCTGCGGGCTATACCTGATAGCCGTGGCCACTGCTGTTCTCATACTGGTGGCGCTGCGCCTCAAGACGAAGCACCATCATGACCACGAATAGAGCCTACCCCGCCCCGTCAACTACCCCATCCCGCTGGAACCTGGCGATTTCAGCCTCATTGTAGCCGCCGATGTCCCTCAGAATTTCCCTGGTATGCTCGCCCAGCTTCGGCGCCGTGAAACCGGGAGCGGCCGGCGTTTCGCTGAACTCGACGGGATAGCCCGGCACCTTGATGTTGCCGAACAAACGGTGACTGGTGTCGATGACGTAGTCGTTGGCTATCGTCTGGGGGTCTCTGGTCAACTCCACCGACGTGTTCACCGGGGAGCAGAAGACATCGCGTTCCGAAAGGATGCGGACCCATTCGTCCCGTGGCTTGGTGATAAAAACCTGGTCCAGAAAGGCGATGAACTCGTTGCGGTTCTCGAACCTTCTGTCCCTGTTTTCGAACCTGGGGTCGCTCTCCAACTCCGTGTGCTCGATGGCCCGGCAGAACTGTTCCCACGCGGTGGCGTGGTGGGCTACCGTCATGCAGAGCCATTTGCCGTCCTGGCATTTGTAGAAGTTCCGCAGCGGGTCAGTGGACTTCCGCTGGTGGCGCGGCACGTCCTGATCCATGATGAGCGCATTGAGGACGTTGAAGTACTGGAGGAACATGGCGGAGCTCAAAAGAGACACCTTGAGTTCCTGCCCTATCCCGGTGCGCTCTCTGGCAAAGAGGGCCGTCAGAATGGCGTGGCTGGCAGTTATGGCCGTGACCTGGTCGATCAGGCCAAACTGGGCGATCAAAGGCGGCATATCCGGCTCGCCGGCGCACCACATCAGGCCTGATCTAGCCTGGCCGAGGAAGTCAAAACCTCCCGCCTCTCCGTCGGGGCCTCTCGACCCGAAGGCGGAGACAGCGGCGTATATCAGCCTGGGGTTGATCTCTCGCAGGTCCGCATAGGTCATGCGCATGTTCTCCACTGCATTGGGACGGAAGTTGGTCATGAAGACGTCGCATCTCGATACCAGGCGGTAGACGATCTGCTTGCCCTCCTCCTTGCTCAGGTCCAGGGCGATGCTCTTCTTGTGGCGATTGGCTCCCTCGTAGAAGATGCTGTATCCGCCTTTGGCCACTGGGAAGTTTCCGAAGCGGACAAGCATGCGTATGGGGTCACCGGTCTTGGGCAGCTCTATCTTGATGACTTCCGCCCCTAAATCGCCCAGGATAGCCAGCGCCCCGGGGCCAGCGTGAAATGCCCCCCACTCCAAGGCCCGGACGCCTTTGAGCGGCTGGTTGGCGGAGTGGTTGTCTCCCACTGGATGGCTCCTTTCTGAAATCGGCGACGCGACCCGAGACTGATGAAAGCGCCTATGAAAATGGTAATCTGGCGATCACGGTGGGGTCAAGGCAGGCGTTATGTGTCGTTGTCGTGGCTGAGCACGTCCGAGCGCTACATGCCCAGCTCGCCGCGGAGGTGGATGAAGGAGAGCAGATTGTCACGGGCCACCATGCCTACGATGTTGTTGTCTTCCACCACGGGCACCTGGTTGACGTCTTCCTCAGTGATAAGGTGCATCACGCTGGAAAGATCATCGTCCGGGCGCACCTGTTTCACCCTGTCGATAGGGGTCATGATCTCCCTGACGGTTCTCCTGGCCCAGAGCTTTCGTTCCACTACTCTGATGTTGTGCATGGTGACCAGCCCCAGTGCCCGCCCGTAATCAACCACTGGGAAGCAGCGGCGCCCCGATGTCAGGATGTAGTCATTCACCAGTTGCTCGACAGTCAGATCAGCCGTGACCGCCTGGCAATCCCGAGTCATCACCTCAGACACCTTGTGGCCGCGGAGGATGTCTTGGATGGCCACCTGGCGGTAGCTCCCTACGGCTGCGTTCTCCAGGATCCAGCCGATGAGCGCCAACCACAAGCCATTGGACCAATAGGGCGTGAATATGAGGGCAATACCCCCGAAGATGAATAGGTACCCGATACCCCTACCGATAACGGAGGCGATCCTGGTGGCGCCTCTCAGGTTCTGAGAGCGCCACCAAAGTATGGACCGCAGCACGCGCCCGCCGTCCAGAGGGAAGCCGGGGATCATGTTGAACGCCGCCAGTGCGACGTTGATGTAGCCCAGCCAGAAAGTTATCCCAGTCAGCGGTGACACGGAGTGCCGGGTGGCAAAGAAGATGCCCCAGCAGGCTCCCCCGATGACGAGACTGGTGCCCGGACCGGCGACGGCCATGCGGAACTCCTCGCCGGGCGACTTCGGCTCCTCGGTGAGTTGAGACACGCCGCCGAAGATGAACAGCGTGATGGCGGTGACCTTCAGGCCGGCAGACTTGGCCACCAGACTGTGGGCCAGTTCGTGGGCCAGGACAGAGGAGAAGAACAGGATGCTGGTCACGAAGCCGATGACCCAGCGGGTGGCTGTGCTCCAGTCTTGGTATTCCTTCACGCTGGGGAAGTAGTCGGTGGCCAGCATCCAGGTGATCAGAAAGAAAATGATGAACCAGGACCAGTGCAGCTTCACCGCGATGCCGAAGAACCTGCCTATCGGAATTCCGCCACTGAACATCGTGTCTCCTCTGTTGGGGTTGGTGTCAAGCCGGAATGGTACAGCGCCGCCCGCGTCCCCGCCCGTCTCCGTGTCTATAAGATACCACAATTTTGTTCGGATATGGTCGAAACGCTAGAATAGACACTATGTAGATAGCTGGAGAACCCGCCCCTACACGAGCCCCAAGAATGGGGGATCAAGGGGGTTGAAACCGAGTTTGGAGACTCCCCGTGTTGAACGGACACTCTAGCCTCGCTTCTTAGGAGAACGTGGAGAGACCCTTGTCTCGGGAGGATTGAACAGTGCAAGGTGGATTGTCCCAGCAGAAAGTTAAACAGTTTGAGCGCATATTCTACCCGCGCTCCATTGCCGTGGTCGGCGCGTCCACCGACGAGCGCAAGATGGGCTCGCGGTGGGTGGCTGGCCTTCTCTTTGCGGGCTTCAAGGGCGTAGTGTATCCCGTTAACCCCAGCGGCGGCGAGATCATGAAGCTGAAGATATATCCCAGGCTGACGGATATCCCAGGGCCAGTGGACCTGGTGATCTGCTGCATCCCCAGGACGCAGGTTCTTGATCTCCTGAACGATTGCGCCACCAAGCAGATTGGCGCCATCTACTTCTTTACGGCTGGATTCCGGGAGACGGGCGATCCGGAGTGGATTTGGGTGGAGGAGGAAATGGCCAGGCGGGCGCGCGCCGGTGGCTTCCGCATCATTGGGCCCAACTGCATCGGCATAAGCTGCCCCGAACAGGGTATTCCCTTTGGACCGTCCCCGCTGATAAACAAGATAGGTTCGGCCGGCTTCATCTCTCAGAGCGGCGGACATGCTGGCAAGATGGCGGCCATATCCCTCACGCGTCTGATCGGCTTCAGCAAGGTGGCCAGCATCGGCAACTGCTGTGATCTGGGCAGCGCCGATTTTCTGGAGTATATGGCTTGGGACCCGAAGACCGAGGTCGTGGGAATGTATCTGGAGGGGCCGCGGGACAGCGCTCGTCTGTTCGAAGTGATGCGCGAGGCGACGCGGCGGAAGCCGGTGTTCGTCTGGAAGGGAGGGCGCACGGCGGCGGGGGCCAGAGCGGCGAGTTCCCACACCGGAGCGCTGGCAGCCTCGGCCAGCGTGTGGTCGGCGGCGCTGCGGCAGGCGGGTGCTGTGGAAGTCACTGGGCTTGACGAGTTGGCCGACACCCTGCTGCTGTTCCAGTCGGTGGGGCGATTGGAGAGGGCCAATGTGGGGATCATCTGCGGACTGACCGATGGGGGTGGAGGGGAGGCGGTGCTGTCGGCTGATGCCTGCGCGGCACAGGGAATCGATGTTACTCCTTTCACCGACAAAACCCGCCGGGAACTGCTGGGCCTGCTGGGCCAGGTCGGCAGCGTCCTGGTCAATCCGGTGGACGTCAGCCAGCGATCGGGCAATCTTCAGGCCTTCGAGAAAACCATCGAGCTCGTGGCTGCCGAACCGAGTATTGACGTCATCGCAGTATACGAGAATGTGGACCTGCTGCTCGGGTTCATGAGCAGGCCGACCACCGATCTGATGAACGACGTCGTGGCCCAGGCCAGGCAGAAGTGCGGGAAGCCCGTCATCGTGGTCTCGCCTCCGGGGACTTTCGACAAGGACCGGGTGGATGTGGAATTCAGGCTGTCGGAGGCTGGAACACCGGTCTTCCATAGCATGGAGCGGGCGGCCAAGGCCATTGCCAACGTGAAGCAATACTGTCGCCTTCATCCCGTCTAATTTCTCTGAAAGGAGAGATCCGGGATGTCCCGGGGTTCACATATCTATCGGGAGCGGGCAGAAAGACGTCCAGGTTCCCCCCTGTTGAGGTTTGGGGGTATCCCGTAGGGGCGAGTTTCAAACTCGCCCCTACAGTAGTCCTCCTGGTTATTGGGTGACATGGCTGAGCCTGTTCCTGAGAGTGCAGAGACACGTCTCTGCCGGGGGTCTGGGGGTGTCCCCCAGTTTCGAACTCCCTGGAGTCCCCCTTTGTCAAAGGGGGACTCCAGGGAGTTGAAAGCGAATGTTGGAACGCTCTTGCCGATTCGCCCGGACGGGGGAAGATGGAAAGGTCTAATGTGAAATGAAGCTGGGGATTATGTCTGACAGCCATGACAATATGCCGCTGATTATCAACCCCGGTGAGAGCAGCAGCTGCCTGTACGGCAAGGCAACGGTGGTTACTTTGGATCTCGAGACGATGGCCCATGCCGTTCATGCCCTCTGACACTGGAGGTTCCCTACTGCCCCGTGTTCATGGCACACAGCAGCATGCATACCAGTTGATGCTGTCTGTTGAGACCTGCAAGGCAAACATGGTGCCCAGAGGTTGACAGCCGTTTCGACCCGTCTGATATCATCCGAAGTGACTTCCGCGAGTACGAATTCCGATGGTGCCTGGTGGTCTGGGGTGGGTGCCTTTCCTCAGTCGGAGGTAGCAGGGATTCTGGCCCATCTCGTCCGGAACGGACCATAGACTAGATGGGCCGGTACTGATGGTCCGGCCTTGATTCTGGAATGGGGAGGGAAGAAATGGTGGGTTCCTATAGATCGGTGAAGATAGTGTATAAGGGCAGAGGTCGGGACATACTGTGGTGGTGCATATCCACGGCGTTCCTCTCATTGATAACCCTCGGACTGTATCTGCCCGTTGCCATCAACAGGCTGGTGAGATACATCTTCGAGAACACTGAGGTACAGATACAAATACAAGAGTCGCCGGCATCGCAGCCGATGGGTGGCTAGCTAACTACCAAGTCCACGGTGATCACGGTGGACATGGAGACCATGATCCATACGGCTCACGCCCTCTAGAACCAGTTGTTTCTGTTCACTCCCTCCCGCAGGTAAACTCCCATCGATTCCGTTTCCGCGATCCGAGAAGCACGTGGTACAATGTCCCGCAGGTAAGCTGGGGGATTATGCCAATACGCCTTCTGTCTCCTGATGTTGTCTCCAAGATCGCCGCCGGTGAAGTGGTGGAGAGGCCCGCGTCGGTGGTCAAGGAGCTCATCGAGAACTCCCTGGATGCCAGCGCTTCGCAGATCGGCATTGAAGTCCGCGGAGGCGGCGTGAATCTCATCAGGGTGTCGGACAACGGCGTGGGTATTCCCAAAGACGAAGTGGAGCTGGCTTTCCAGCGCCATGCCACCAGCAAGATCGAGAATCTGGCTGATCTGGACACTGGCACATCGCTGGGATTCAGGGGCGAAGCGTTGCACAGCATCGCCCACGTTGCCCAAGTGGACCTACTCACTCGGAACAAGGATGATTCCACTGGGACTTCCGTTTCTCTACGCGACGGCGTGGTTGCTGACCGAGGCGTGCGTGCCGCTCCTCAGGGTACCGCGGTTACCGTTCGACACTTGTTCCGCGATGTTCCCGCCAGACTGAAGTTCCTCAAGTCGGCGACGACGGAGAGCAACCAGATCACCAACATCGTCAGCCAGTACTGCCTGGCGTTTCCGGGGGTCAAGTTCACATTGTCCATCGATGGGCGGGACATCCTGCGTTCTCCGGGCGGCGGCAGGCTGAAGGACGCCATAGCCGAAGTGTATGGCCTTGACGTGGCGCAGTCGATGCTGGAGATCAAAGGGGCTGCCTCCGAGAGCGGGATGACGCCAGTGGTCAGCGGCTACACCAGTCCGCCAACGCTCAGCCGGGCTACTCGCGGTTACCTCAGCTTCTTCGTCAATGGGCGATGGGTGCAGAGCCGTCTGCTGGCCGGGGCTGTGGAGAAGGCCTATGAGGGGTGGCTGGGTGTCAGGCGATACCCTATTTCTATCATCAATATCTCCGTGTCACCGCAGTTCGTCGACGTCAATGTTCATCCCACCAAGAGGGAGGTCCGTTTCTCACAGGAACCTATTGTCTTCAACGCTGTGCATGGAGCCATCCGGCGTGTTCTGTCAGAGCGAGCGCCGATACCTGAGATCAAGCCCGCTGCGGGTTTCGCGCCGGCACCGGCGCGTGAGATGCCAGAGTTGCTGACGGTCGAAAGGAAGCCCGGCCTAGCCCAGCCGCTGATGCCGGAGGCAGGTCGCCCGGAACTGCCCATTCTCCGTGTGCTGGGGCAGGCGTCTTCGACCTACATTATCGCCGAAGGGCCCGACGGCCTGTATCTCATCGACCAGCACGCTGCCCATGAACGCGTGCTCTTTGAGAAGGCGCTGGCGCAGCGCAGCCAGAAGGCGCTCGATGTCCAGCCACTCCTGGAGCCGCTGGCAGTGGAGTTCAGCCTGAAGCAGGAGGAGACGCTGAGAACAAGAGGCGAACTGCTGGCCCAATTCGGGTTTGGCATTGAGCCGTTCGGCGATAGGACGTATCTGGTGCGGGCTGTTCCGGCCATGCTGGCGGGCAAAGGCATCGCTGACGCAGTGAAGGAAGCCCTCGATTCGCTGGACGATGAGGCCGCTGGCGCCAATGAAGAGGAGCGGATCGCCCGTTCAGTGGCTTGTCACGGGTCGGTGCGAGCCGGGCAAGTCTTGAGCCTGGACGAAATGCGGGAGCTGATCCGGCAGTTAGAAAAGGCCACCTCCCCCCGCACCTGCCCCCACGGTCGGCCGACGATGATCCACCTCAGCGCTGGCCGACTGGAGAGAGAGTTCGGGCGCTCGTAGCCACCGTGTGACTCTAGAATTGCTATGAGGAGGCTGTCTGAGATATCGCTTTCAACCCCCTTGCCCCCCCAGTCTTGGGGGAAAGAAAAGGGAACTGGGGGACACCCCCAGACCCTCGGCAAAGGGCTTCTCCCCTCTGCACACCCCTGCCCTAGGCGCTTGAATAGTCAAAGGGCTTTGTAGCGTCTCATGGCCTCGTAGACGGCGTCTGTGCCAAACTGCATGGCGCTCACTGGCACCCGTTCGTCGGGACTGTGTCCCAATTCCCACGCTCTCAGGTGAGGCGGCAGCTGCATCGGCGTGAATCCGTAGGTCTGGATTCCCAGTCGGCGAAAGAAGCGGGCATCTGAGACACCGCTGAACAGGAGAGGAATCGGAGTGCCCTCGGGGTCAGCCTGGCGCAGAATCTCTGCCAGGGTGTCGAACCACCCCATGTCTGGCTCCGCTGTGCCGGGATCGTACCGAGTCACTTCGAGTGTCACGTCTTGGCCAATGACACGGCGCAGTTCAACAACAAGCTGGTCGGGGCTGCATCCAGGCAGAAGCCTCCCATCCAGCTCAATGGTGATTTCGCTGGGGATCACGTTGAATTTGTCGCTGGCATGCACAATCGTGGCCGCCACCGAGTTGTGGAAGAGTGGGTCAAGGGCCAGCAATCTCGTACCGAACAGCGCCAGTATCCTGTCGGTCAACATTGGGTTCAGGACTTGCCGGAGAACCGCGTTCGAAGGGAAGGACAAGGCCTGTGACATGGCTTCGACAGTCTGACGTGCGGCCGGTGTGACATGCACCGGCAGACGGTGTTGATCGAGCTTCTGAAGCACTCCGGCCAACTTGGCCATTGCGCCGCCACGAACCGGTATCGATCCGTGACCACCCGGACCGCGCACCACTGCCTTCAATGTGCAAAGCTGCTTTTCGGCCACCATGATAGGATAGAGTTTTCTCGCCCCAATGTAGACGGTGAAGCCACCAACTTCGCCGATGGCATAGCGAATGCCTCGAAAGTGCTCTGCATGGTTTTCGACCATATACTTGGCTCCACAGTCGCTCCCGGCTTCTTCATCGCACAGGATGGCCAGCACAACGTCTCCGGCCGGAACAAAGCCCTCGGCCTTGGCCCGCAGCAGCGCTGCCAGCATCATAGCCACGCCGCCCTTCATATCAAGAGCGCCTCTGCCCCAGACACAGCCGTCTGCCACCCTGCCCTCGAACGGAGGATACGTCCACTTCTGGCGGGCTGTGGTGACCACGTCCACATGCCCATACATCAATAGTGGCGGAGCATCGCCACGTCCAGACAACCGGGTAACCAGGTTCGGCCGCTTCGGATGGCAGCCAAGGAGAACGGTCTGGAATCCGGCTGCCATCAGCAGTTGATTTGCATAGGTGACACACTCGGCTTCATTGCCTGGTGGGTTGGTAGTATCGAAACGGATGAGATCCTGCAGCAACTGTACAGGATTCTGATAGACGGCGGTTTCGCCAGGAGGCGAGTGCACTGACATGCTGGACCTCCGTTCCCTCTTGTGAAGCCTGCAAGAAATAGCTGCTGAGTCTTCTTCCGGCAAACAGTACGCGTGACTGGGAGTCGTCTGGGATAATACCAGACAGGCAATAGAGGCTGTCAAGCTGCGCTGGCGGCGCCCCGTTTCGCTTCTTGTGTTCAGAACTCCAAGCTGTCCTCCAAGGTCACTCTTCCCTGCAACTGTTACGACTTCCCTGACCATCATGTGCCAAGGTGTGATTGACAGCTGGTCAATCCGTGGACCGGGCCGGGGTTGGTCTGGCGGCGAGGAGCGGCGGAGTGCCACAAGCCATAATGATGCCGGTGAAAAGCTGTAAACATGTTTACATTCTCCAGCGAGCTATTGACAGACTATTGCGCTGAGGGGTGTAGAATATATATGTCCATGGTCGGTACTGCTGTAGCCGCATAGGACAGGTGCTCATATCCGCAATGGGGTTGGGGGTGGTAGGAGTGGCAATCCTCTAGAACTCTGTCTGCCCGGATCTCCTTCTTCGTGCAAGCCTTACCCCGAGGATGCTGTGGGTGGCAGAGTGCTTTTGACCGTTTTCCGCTGTTTCAGGGCGTCGGCCGGAGCGATAGTGTGGTAACGAAACTGTGGTGAATCCGGGTGAGGCAGGATATATGATCGGGCTGGCGCCAGTCAGGGGAGTGGATGAGGAGGTGAGGCCTATGGTTATGGGGGTGTATACATCTGTTCGTGATGGACGGAAGAAACCATATCCTGCAACACAACGGTGCCCAAGTCCGGATTCGAGATTCGCTTGAGGGAGAAGTACGGTGAAAACGTCAATGGGCAACGCATTGAAGACGGAATTCGAGGCATATAGCAGCATCCTGAACAATCTTAGGGCTCTGGCTCAGGAGTTGAAGACAAAGGATCCCAACGAGTTTCAGGTAACTGAAACCATTAGGACCCATCTTCTGCAAATGCTGGATTCCCTAATGACTGGTCCGGAGGAGATGCACTCTGGTTGGGCGTGAGGCCAGACTTCTGCCTGTCTGGGTCCGCCTCACGAGATGAGACAGAGTAGCTACATCTCTGAATCGCCTCAGGCAACATCATGGCCAGACAGACCTGCGAACTGCGCGCGGCCTGATGTTGGTCTCCACTGAATACCCCAAGAATAGGGACTAAGGTCTCAAGACACCTGAACAGCCGATCTGCCACAATCGGATTCATGAAGTCATCGAATGCGCTCAAGCTCATTGGGGAGTTCCTCGGCTTTCTTCTCGTTTCGACTGGCGGCACGCTCATTGCCATCGGGGTTCTCCTGGTGCTGTCGCGTATTGGCCTGGGAGACGGTGACGCGGGATCCGTGGTGAGGTGGTTGAACCTTGTTCTTGGCTCCGGGGTATCCGGCATCGTGATGGTGGCTGTTGGCGTTTGCCTGGTGCGCCGATTGAAGACCTAGGCGTTTCACGACTCTCCGCCTATTCTAGGGCTCCCCTTGACGACTGTTTCGCTGAGTGTATGATATGCCCTGACCGTTGCTGTACGTCGCTGGTCAGGCACAGACGATGGGCGCGAGTTGAGGCGGGCACCAACACTCAAGCGCCGGCGGTCACGGGAAGTCCTATCTTGGAGGGTCAACATGATTCTGGACAGGTTCTCTTTGACGGGCAAGGTGGCGATCGTGACTGGGGCGGGGAGGGGGATAGGCCAGGGGATTGCGCTCGGTTTTGCGGAGGCGGGCGCTGATCTGGTCTGCGTGGACATGACGGCCAGCCAGGTTGAGACCACGGTGGCCGGAGTGCAGAATCTGGGCCGGCGGGCGCTGGCTCTGGGATGTGATGTGCGAGAAGGCGAGCAAGTCGAAAGAATGGCGGCACAAGCGAAGCAGGAGTTCGGACGCATTGATATCCTGGTCAACAACGTCGGCGGCAGCACTTTCAAACCAGCCTTGAAGACGAGCCAGTTGGCCTGGGAGGCCATCCTGCGGCAGAATCTGACAGCGACCTTCCTCTGCAGCAAAGCGGTGGCTACAGTGATGCTCGAACAGAAATCGGGATCGATCGTCAACATATCGACTCGCGATTCCGTGATCCCGTGCCCCGGCATGCTGGCCTACGGTGCGGCCAAGGCCGGCGTCAATTCCTTGACGCTGACGCTGGCCTGGGAACTAGCGCCGTATGTCAGGGTGAATGCCATTCTGCCTGGCGCGGTCTGGACTGAGGGCAGCGGTCCGTTGCTCGACGCAGTGAAAGACAGAATCGTGGCTGGTACCCCGCTGAAACGCCTGGGCAAGCCGGAGGACATTGCGATGGCGGCTTTGTACCTGGCGTCTTCGGCATCGGACTGGGTGACCGGCAGGCTGTTCGAGATCGACGGTGGAATTGAGTTTGTCCATCTCATCGCGGCGGAGATGGCGGGCCAGTCGTAGGTTGTATCCAGCAGGCGAAACTAGTAGAATCGCAGCCCAAGGCAGGGACTCCAATTGGCGCAGTCTGGGTGACTTTAATAAGGTGAAGTGATGGCGAAGGTTGAACTGCAGAAAATCATCAAAGTTCCTAGAGAGAAGGCGGTCGAATACTTCGGAAATCATGAGCTATACAATAGCGTACATACGCGGAGTGACACGTCATACACCATAGTGAGCCGACGGGATAATGAAGTCTTGGTCAACGTCAAGCAGGAGATTGGAGGTCGAACACTCAACTTCACGAACAAGACAGTCTATCGATTGCCGCACAGCATTGAGTCAGAGACGCTGTCCGGTGCAGCCAAGGGTTCGTGGCAGAGGATTACCTTTGAATCGGTGCCCGAAGGAACCAGAGTTACCTATACCACCGACTTCAAACTTGAGTTCGGTGGAATGGCTGGAAAGGCCCTTCGCCTGGTGAGTGGCAAGATGATGAAGAAGATGACGAAGGAGTCGATGGAAGAGGTGGCCGAGGTGGATCGGAAGCAGCTAGAGGGAGAGCAGCCCCGAACCTCGAAGCCGGAATAGCCGTGGAATGCGCTGGGCTCGCGCCATCTGGTTGGCAGAGTAGCGTATGTACCGGTCAATGGCTTTGGCAGCGCTGGCCATGGAGTGATAGACCGGCAGGCCAGCCTCGTAGAATTGCCTCATATACTTCGCGGCGAAGCCCCAGCTCTCGCTGGTAGCCTGGTAGTGCATGACTACCGCCACGGGCCTTCCGGGTCCCTGGTGTATCTTGACGATGGTCTGGGACTCGGGGTTGAACAGCACCGAGGCAATTGCCACAGATAGCATCACGCCGTGTTCCTTCCCTTTGGCTTTCTCTTAGAGTCCGAGCCAAGCACTACCGATGAAGCACCATGGTGATTGTACCATCTCGAGGAAGGGAATCTTCGTCTTGAGGGGAAAGATCTATATGTGAGTGCAAATCCCACTGCTTCGGTTATGGTTTATCTTGCGAAGACTGGCCTAAAGGATCACATTTTCGGGCCAGAAGGTACTGGATGCGTACCTAACCACTATGATATCAAGACTTGAACACATATTAGATATATCATCGCGGATCGGTGGATGCTTTGAAGCATGGATAGTCAGGCCGAACTGAGAACGTGGGAAGGCGAGCGCGAGCAGCCGGATCAGGCTCTACGAGAGAGTGAGAAACGCTACCGTCTGCTGGCTGAGAACATCTCCGATGTTATCTGGGTCACGGACATGAACCTGCGCCCCACCTATCTCAGTCCTTCCTACACAAGACTGACAGGGTTCAGCATCGAGGAAGCTATGGCGCGCGGCATCGAACAAAGCTTGACCCCAGCTTCACTCAAATCTGCTGCAAATGCCTTTAAAAAAGCATTTGCAGCCTCACAGGAGGAGGAGAACAAGAATCGAGTGCCTGGGTTGCCGCCGCTGGAACTGGAGGTGAAACGCAAGGATGGCACCACCGTCTGGGTCGCCAGTACACTGAACTTCATCCGCGACTCATCTGGACGGCCTATTGAAATGCTCGGAATCCTGCGCGACATCACCGATCGCAAGAGAGCAGAGGAATTGTTCACGGCTCTGTCTGTCAACTCACCGGTGGGCATCTACATTGCCAGCGACGGAAGGTTTCTATTCACCAACCCTGAGTTTCGGGCATTTGTAGGCTACAGTCAGGATGAACTGTTGGGCAAGAACCCCTTGGATTTGGCTGCTCCCGAGGATAGAGACAGGGTCAGAGAAAATGCGGTGAGTATGCTGAAAGGGGATCGTTCCTCCAGCTATGAATATGGGATTGTGAACAAGGCTGGAGAAACTAGATGGGTCATGGAGACGGTCACCTCGATCCAGTACCAGGGAAGGCGAGCAGCTCTGGGGAACCTTGTGGATATCACTGAGCGGAAGCAGATGGAGCAGAAGTTGAAGGAAACGCTGGCAGAGTTGGAGTGTTCCAACAGAGAGCTGGAGCAATTCGCTTACGTGGCTTCGCACGATCTGCAAGAGCCTCTGCGCATGGTGGGCAGCTATGTTCAGTTGCTAGCCCAGCGATATGGAGGCAAGCTCGACTCCGATGCTGATGATTTCATCAACTATGCCGTGGATGGGGCAAATCGCATGCAGAGAATGATCCAAGACTTGTTGGCGTATTCGAGGGTGAGCACACATGGCAAGTCGTTCCAGCCGACCAACTGCGAGGTTGTTTTCGATCAGGTTGTTGAAGTTCTGAGGTTGGCCATTGAAGAGAGTGGCGCAGTAGTTACCCACGATCCCTTACCGATTGTTCCCGCTGACGATTCACAGATGGCTCAGCTCTTTCAGAACCTGATGGGCAATGCCATCAAATTCCGAGGCGAGGCAGCACCTCGTATTCATGTATCGGCTACAGAGACGGAGGATGAATGGCTCTTCTCAGTGCGGGACAACGGCATCGGGATTGACCCCCAGTACCACGAGCGAATCTTTGTCGTCTTTCAGCGTCTGCATCGCAGAGAAGAATATCCCGGCACGGGCATTGGGCTGGCCATATGCAAGAAAGTTGTAGAACGCCACGGCGGCAGGATATGGGTCGAGTCTGAGATTGGGAAGGGCACAACCTTCTGCTTCACAATCCCTAAAAGAACAGTAGGTGAAAGAACATGAACAATGAGGAACCAGGTAGACCGATTGAGATTCTATTGGTGGAGGACAGCCCTGGTGATGTGCGTCTGACGCAAGAAGTCTTCAAGGCGAGCAAGATACGCAACCGTATGCACATAACTAGAGACGGTGAGGAGGCAATGGCCTTCCTGCGGAATGGCAGCAGCGGAACTGATGCAGTGCGACCGGACCTGATTCTTCTTGACCTGAACCTCCCGAAGAAGGATGGTCGTGAGGTTCTGGCAGAGATCAAAGCTGACGAAGATCTGAGGCAGATTCCGGTGATAGTGCTCACGGTATCGAGTGCTGAAGAGGACATTTTGAGGTCATACAATCTGCATGCCAACTGCTATCTCACCAAGCCCATTGAATTCACTGACTTCGTCAAGGTGGTGCAGTCGATAGAGGAGTTCTGGTTAACGATAGTGAGACTGCCATCGAGGTGAAGGCAATGGAAGATCGACCCATGAAGGTCCTGTTGGTAGAGGACAATCCTGGGGACGCCAGACTCATACGAGAAAAACTCAGGGAAGCCAACGGTGCGAACTTCGAACTGGTGCACACACCGCGGCTTGATGGAGCGTTAAAACTACTTGGCGAAGCGCCATTTGACGTGTTGCTCTTAGACCTGATGCTGCCTGACAGCCAAGGGCTGGACACGTTGGCCAAAGTCCGCAGCTATGCGCCACATGTAGCCACTGTGGTGCTGACCGGTCTCTTGGATGAGGCGATCGGTATTAAGGCAGTCAAAGCGGGTGCCCAAGACTACCTGGTCAAGGGACAGGTGGAGGGCAGCCTGCTGATCCGTGCCCTGCGTTATGCCATAGAGCGCAGGCAATCTGAGGAGGCACTTGAAAGAAGCTTGGAGAAGCTCAACAGAACCATAGATGGCATCATCCGAGCCATGGCGCTGACTGTGGAAGCGAGAGATCCCTACACGGCTGGTCACCAACGACGAGTAGCGCAGCTTGCCTGCGCCATAGCCACTGAGATGCGGCTTTCTGTCGACGAGGTCCAAAGGGTTCGTGTGGCCGCCCTCCTTCATGACCTAGGGAAGATATGTGTACCGGTAGAGATTCTCAGTAAGCCCGGCCGATTGAGTGAAAGCGAATTAGGCCTAATTAGGATGCATCCCCGGGCTGCATATGACATTCTGAAGGGGATAGAGTTTCCCTGGCCCATTGCGGAGATAGTGCTCCAGCACCATGAAAGGATGAATGGCTCCGGCTATCCTTCAGGTCTCCGAGGCGATAGCATCCTTCTGGAAGCCAGAATCATTGGGGCGGCCGATGTTGTAGAAGCGATGACCTCTCACCGGCCCTACCGGCCAGCTCCAGGTATAGGAAAGGCCCTGGAGGAGATTTCGCAGCATAGCAGTATCCTCTATGATCCCGATGTGGCCAGTGTCTGTCTAAAGGTCTTTGCCCAGAATGTTTTTCGTTTTGAGGGGAATGTAGAACAGAGACTCTCTAGTGTCCCCTGACAGACCCCACTTCCTCGCAGCGTCCATCACCATTGTTACCCTTGGCATCAGCTGGCTATTACTTAGTTCCCCTCTCAAACCACTCATAGACAGGGTTAGGAACCAGTTTTGGGCTTGCGGCTATGCTCAACATCATGGCATAAGTGAAGAGTACCTTCCGTTTGGCAATTATTGACGCAGTCATACTACTAACCTCATTTGTTTCTAGTGCGGCGTCATATCATCCCCAACCTTAGCTTGGAACACAGCGGGAAACGGTCAGCAGGAACGATGGCTAGGCTGTTTTGCCTTGCTCTAGCCACTTGAGTGCACCTTGGTGACTGCGAAAGAGTGTGCAGTTGTAGCCTTTGTTGCGACATACGGTTTCATAGAACCCATAGTCCTCCAACCTGTGCCCTGTCCTGGGCAATACTAGCGCGACTCTGGCGTTCTTGGGTGCACCAAGCTTATCGTAGTGTTCTGGCAGATAGAAAAGATCCACAATTGGCACTTCCCCAATTGCGTTGGAATAATCTAGAAGGACGCGGGTTGCCTTGTTTTCCTTCAGCAAATGGATTACCTCTTCAGCTTGTTCCCTTGCATCGTTAGAAGAGAATCTTCCTGAGCAGATGAGTACCACAACCTCTTTGTCAGGTAGATGCTTCACTTCCCATGGCATGGGATGCCTCCCAGGACAGCATGAGGTCACTTCGGCAAGTCCAGTTCCTTCGCAGCATTATACTGCGGGAATCTCACCTTGGATACAAGGTGGCCGTGCTAAAGTTCTGGAGGGGTAGTGGAGGTTCTCGATCCATGAAGGAACACGAGTAACTTACACGAGTGACATCAAGCTTGAGCTGGGGGAGGAATTGCTGGAAAGGCCGAGCGCATGATAAGTGGCAAGCTGATGAAGAAGATGACGAAAGAAACGATGAAAGAGGCGGCCGAGGTGGATCGGGAGCAGCTAGAGGGAGAGTAATCCCAAACCTCGAAGCTGGAATAGCCGCGGAATGCGCTAGGCTCGCGCCATCCGGTTAGCAGAGTAGCGTATGTACCGGTCAATAGCCTTGGCAGCGCTGGCTATGGAGTAGTAGACCGGCAGGCCGGCCTCGTAGAACCTCTTCACCTGCTTGGCGGCCAGGTTCCAACCATCCGCGTTGGCCTCGTAATGTACCACCACCGCCGTGGGCCTTCCAGGTCCTCGGTGTGTCTTGATTATGCTTTCGGACTCGGGGTCGAACAGCACCGGGGCAATGGCCGCAGAGAGCATTATGCCTCTGATGGGCATGTGAAAGACCAGCAGATCGATTCCCTCGAAGGCGTGCAGCTTGGCCAGCGCGGTGAGAAAGGGCTCTTGGCCAAAGCCCATGTGCGGGATGTCCACCGGATTGCTCAGGATGGTGCCGGCATCGTTGCCGAGGGCTGTTCTCCAGGCTTGCCTGATCGGTTCGGGCAGCTTGGGCAGGACGAATCCGTTCTCGTCCCAGTCGTCCGTGGCCAGAACCCCCGCCCCGCCCCCTACCCCCACCATGGCCACGCGTCTCCCCCCCAGCGGCGGCATGTATGAGAGCGTGACCAGCATGTCCACCAGTTCATCCAGCGTATCCACGCTGATGGCCCCGGCCTGACGCACAACGTCCTTCCAGACTCGATCGGAACCAGCCAGAGAGGCTGTATGGGAAGCAGCTACTGCTGAACCGGCCTGGGTGCGGCCGCCCTTTAGGATCACCACCGGCTTGGTGGCCGACATTGCCTTGAGTGTGCGGTAGAACCGCTGGCCATCCTTGATCCCCTCGATGTAGGCGGCCACGATCCCGGTCTCTTGGTCCTGCTGGAAATAGCTCAGGAGGTCCGTCTCGTCGATGTCAGCGCCGTTGCCGTAGGAGATGACCTTGCTGAACCGGATACCCCTGGCGGCTGCCGCGCGCACCAGGTAGAGGGTATTGCCGCCGCTCTGGCAAAGGAAGGCCACGCGCCCGCTTTCCTTGGGGAAATCTGGAGCGAAGGAGAAGCCGGCCTTCGGCGAGTGTATCCCCAGGCAGTTGGGGCCAATGACCCTCACGCCGGTTGTCTGGGCCAGTCGCTGGAGCTCTCTCTCCAGGTCTCTGCCCTGTTGGGTGCCGAACTCAGAGAACCCTGAGGTGAACACGCAGACCGCCTTCACCCCTTTGGCGGCGGAGTCCTTGATCAACTGCGGCACCAGCGGTGCCCGAATGCACGAGATGACATAGTCTACAGGCCCCGGGATGGCCTTGAGTTGGGGATAGATCTTTATGCCAAACGCCTCGCCGCCCTTGGGGTTGACCAGGTAAATCGGGCCCTTGAAGCCATATTCGATGATGTGGTTCAGGAAAAGGCGACCGGTATTGAACTCGTCTTCCTTGGCCACGCCAACGATGGCTACTGACTTGAGGTTGAAAACGGCATCAAGAGCTTGGTTCTTGTCCATAGCCAGAATTGCAGTGACGGGTGATCTCAAGAACCATCATAGCGCTTTGTCAGAGAGGGGGCAAAGGCGATCGACGAAGGCCCTTTTTGAACCCTCTGGCCCGTCCCTTGCGAGGGCGCCTTGCCATGCGCCTCTAGCCCCACAGCATCCCGTAGGGGCAGGCCACTGTGCCTGCCCTTCCTGTTTCAACCCCCTGGCCCCCATTCTTGGGGGAAGAATAAGAAGACTCGGGGACACCCCGAACCCCGGCAGCATCCTGCTGCACCGTCACGGCGTGGGCCTGCGTTAACCCCCTTGCCCCCCATTCTTGGGGGAAGAAAAGAAGAGCTGGGGGACACCCACAAACCCTCGGCAGAGGGGCTTTGCCCCTCTGCACACCTCTGTAGTACTCGTAGGGGCAATCCCTCTGTGGTTGCCCTCCCCAGTCGTGAGTGTCAGGTCACTGACCCGAGCCGGGTTCGGTAGGCAAGTCACAACGCATCGGGTCACGGACCCGACAGCCGCGCCAATGGCCTCCATTAACCCGAAGGGCAGGGTTCCACGGGCTTGCCCGTGGGGGAATGAGAACTCGCCCGTAGGGCGTCAAGCAAAGCTTGTCATCAAGGAGTGCCACGGGCTCTGCCCGTGGGTATCTACCTGGCCTCCATTCTTGGAGGACAGGTGTAGAGGCGGGTTTGAAACCCGCCTCTACGGGACACCACGAACCTGCGTCGGAGACTGGTGCCTGACGCCTCAGATGCAGCGCCTAGCTGCACCTCGCCGACGTTTTCATGCCCTCGTGGTAGCCGATGTAGCGGTCGATGGCTCTGGCCGCGCTGCCCATCGAGTGATAGACGGGCATGCCGGCGTCGCTGCAGCCGCGCTGCAGGTCCAGCGCCCTCTGCCAGTCCCAGTTGGTGATGAGGAACTGGAGCACCAGTGCCAGCGGTTTGTCCGTCTCCCGGTGGATGCGGTGGACGAAGTCGCGGAACTGGGCGGTTTCCTGGTCGAAAGCTGACGACGTGAACCACGCCGCTTGCCCGAAACCGGCGTGAATCAGGCCAAAGTCGAACCACTCTCCTCTCTTGTACGTCATCAGCCTCTTGATCACGTCGTAGAAGCCCTTGCTGTATCCCACCATGGAGAGGTCGATGGGGTTCTTGAAGATCATTCCGGCAGTGTTGCCGAACTTCCCCATGAGCTCTTTAATCAGCCCTTCAGGCAGCCTGGGTACTGTGAATCCGCCCAAAGTCAGCTCGTCGGTGGCGAGGACGCTGGCGCCGCCGCCGGCTCCAAACACCCCGACGTTCCGGCCCTTTGGCAACGGCATCAGGCTGAACGTCACCAAGAGGTCCACCATCTCTTCCAGGCTGCAAACGCGGATGGCTCCGGTCTGGCGCATCAGGCTGTCCCAAATCTCCGCGGACCCGGCCAGCGAGCCGGTGTGTGAGGCGGCGATTTCGCCGCCGGCCTTGGTATAGCCGCCTTTGAGGATCAGGACGGGCTTCTTGGCCGAGACTTCGGCCAAGACCTGGTGGAAGCGCTCTCCATTCTTGGCGCCTTCAATGTAGGCGGCGATGATCTCTGTCTCCGGATCCTGACCGAAGTACTCCAGGAGTTCCGTCTCGTTGATATCGACGGCGTTGCCGTATGACACGGCTTTGCTGAAACGGACGCCCCGCTGGCTGGAGGCCCGCAGCAGATATGAGGTGTTGCCGCCGCTCTGCCCCATGAGGGCCACCTTGCCCACGCGCCTGGGGAAGTCTGAGGCAAAGGTCAGCCCGATCTTAGGCGAGTAGACGCCGAGGCAGTTCGGGCCGACGATGCGTATTCCGGCGGCCTTCGCCAGACGCAGGATCTCCTTTTCGAGTTGTCGGCCTTCCTCAGTGCCCACCTCGGAGAACCCCGAAGTGTACATGGAGATGGTTCTGACGCCTTTCGTGGCGCAGTCCTTGATCAGTTGCGGCACGAACGGAGCCGGTATGCAGCATATCACGAAATCGACCGGCCCCGGAATATCCTTGATGCTCTTGTAGGCCAGCAGGCCCGACACATCAGTGCCCTTGGGGTTGATGGCGTACATGGTGCCCATGAAACCGGACGTGCGGATGCTGTCCAGGAACCACTGCCCCGATTTCCCCGGAGAGGCCCCGGCGATGGCGATGGAGGTCGGGTAGAACACCGCATCAAGTGTTTTCGTCATTCAGCACCTCAAGAAATAAGAATTATGGCAGTCGCGCGTTTCTGTGTCATTGCGGGCCTGTGCCCGTACAACGTTTCAACCCCCTGGCCCCCAATCTTGGGGGGAGAACAAGAAGACTCGGGGACACCCCGAACCCCGGCAAAGGGGCTTTGCCCCTCTGCACACCCCTGCGGAGCGCAAAGTCTCCTCTCCCTTGATGGGAGAGGATGAGGGTGAGGGTGAGAGCCTGACAGGCTGGCATATTCAATGCTTGTACTCCCCGGCTGTCTGGCGCTTCTCATAATGCCGCAGGACCTGGTCGATGGCTCTGGCCGCACTGGCCATGGAATGATAGACAGGAACTCCGGCGGCGGCACAACCCTGCTGGAGATCATCCACGCCCTTCTGCCAGTCCCAGCCGGTGATGAGATACTGGATCACCAGCGCCAGCGGTCGGTTGGTGTCGCCCTTTAGCTTGATTACTGCGTCCTTGAAGAAGCCAATCTCGGCATCAAATGTGGATGTGGAGAACCAGGCGGCCTGCCCGAAGCCGATATGGATCACTGAGAGATCGGCGAAGCCTTCGTATGTCAGCAGCCTCTTGATGAGGCCGTAGAAGCGTTCGCTGTAGGCGAAGCTGGAAAGGTCGATGGGATTGTGCAGTATCAGGCCGGCTTCGGTGGGAACCGATGCTCTGAGTTCCTCCTTAATCACTTTCGGCAACGGGGGCAGCACAAACCCGTGCTTGGACCAGTCGTCGGCGCCCAGGACGGTGGCTCCACCCCCCCCCCCGAAGATGCCCACCCGGCGCCCCTCTGGCGTAGGGAGGAGGTAGAGAGTGACCAGCACGTCAACCAGCTCCTCCAGGCTGTAGACGCGGATGGCGCCAGCCTGCTGCAGCAGTTCATCCCACACCTCATCCGAACCTGCCAGCGAGCCAGTGTGAGAGGCCGCCGCCTTGGACCCGGCCAGGGTGTAGCCCCCCTTCAGCACGACGACTGGCTTGGTCTTAGTCAGTTCTGTAAGGGCTCGATAGAAACGCGGGCCGTTCCGGACTCCCTCGATGTAGACGGCTACAATCTCGGTTTCGTCATCTTGGATGAAGTACTCCAGCAGCTCGCATTCGTTGATATCGCAGGCATTCCCGTAGGAGATGACCTTGCTGAAGCGGACTCCCCGGTAGCCAGCCGCCCGCGTGGTATAGACCGAGTTGCCTCCACTCTGGCAGAGAAAGGCCACGCTGCCGCTCTGCCGGGGAAAATCGGTGGTGTAGGAGAATCCCACCCCTGGTGCGTAGACCCCCAGGCAGTTGGGGCCGATGACTCTCACCCCGGTCTCGCGGGCAGACCGGGCGACCTCTTTCTCCAGGCGCTTGCCTTCGTCGGTCCCGATCTCGGAGAAGCCGGCGGTGAACACGGACACCACCTTGACCCCCTTGGCTCCGCACTCTCGGATGAACTGCGGCACGGCCGTGGCCGGAATGCAACAGACAACGTAGTCAACGGGCTCCGGCAGTTCATTGATGCTGGTGTAGGCCTTCAACCCGGACACCTCCTGGCCCTTGGAGTTGATGGCATAGACCTTGCCTTTGTAGCCGGAGGCCAGGAAGCTGCCCAGAAAGAGCTCCCCTTGCTTGCCGGGGGAGGCCCCGGTGACAGCTACCGACCTCGGATTGAATACGGCATCCAGAGAGCTTCGTTGCTTCTTCACAGCAGTCTCCTCACTTGTGCTTCTTGTGCCTGAGCTTCAGCTCGACTCCGGTTTTGGCGGCGCAATCATCAAGAAGACCTCTGAGGATACCGGCCCTGGTTTTGATATCCCCTGACTTGGCCTTGTCTTGCTTGATTTGCTGTTGGGCGTGGTGCAGCGATTCTTCCAGGGCTGTTACAGGGAGCAGCGCCGTGGCGATGCAATAATAACTTTTGGATCTGCCATCATCGAACTTCTCCAGCATTGTCTTGAGCAGACCGATTCGCTTCCTCTGCTGTTCTGCGAATTCCTCTAGCCCCTCTCCTCTTATGGAATTCAAGTTTAAGAGGGTTTTCTGATGAGTGACAAAGGAATCACCTTCGGCCCAGGATTCAAACTTGGAGCAGGGGAACTCGTCGCACTGGGAACAGACTTCGAGCTTCCTCTTCTTTACGCAACAGGTTATGTGGCCGCAGGAGGGGTGCTTCTCGAAGAAATCGGGGCCGGCGCATCCTGGGCACCTTGAGTTGCCTGCCGTATGGTACCTTGGACATAGCCCACAGTCGATACCGCAACAGCCGATGGTGGGGAATGTCTTGACCGGGTGTTCCTTCATTATTGCGACCTTCAATCACTTGCTCTTCACAGCGGTCTATTCACTTGTCCTGGGGCACCAAGCTCGGCGGCGAGAGCTTGATTATGGCATTGTACTCGGTGGGACAGATGGTGATGCAGCTCCCGCATTTGGTGCACTTGGTCTGATCGATGACTTTGATCCCCCTCTTCTCATCGGTGCTGATCGCCTCCACCGGGCAGGACAGCACGCAGTGGTCGCAGCCCTTGTGGCACTTGTCGGGGAGTATATAGTACGCGATCAGCTCCTTGCAAACGAGCGCCGGGCAACGCTTTTCGATGATATGTGCTTCGTATTCGCCTTTGAAATAGCGCACCGTGGTCAGGACGGGATTGGGCGCTGATTTGCCCAGGCCGCAGAGCGAGCCGGTCTTGACGTCCCGGGCGAGTTCCAGGAGCAGATCGAGCGCCTCCATCGTTCCCTTGCCCATGGTGATATCGGTCAGAATGTCCAGCATCTGCTTGGTCCCCAGGCGGCACATGGTAGACTTGCCGCAGGACTCCTTCTGAACGAAATCCATGAAGTAGTGGGCGGCATCTACCATACAGTTGTCCTCGTCGAGCACGATCATGCCGCCGGAACCCATCATCGAGCCGGCCTCGGCCAGCGAATCGAAGTCAATGGGAGTATCCAGCAGGCTGGCCGGCAGGCAGCCTCCCGATGGTCCGCCGATCTGCACCCCCTTGAACCTGCGGTTGTCCTTCATGCCGCCGCCGACCTCGAATACCACTTGGCGCAGGGTGGTGCCCATGGGCACTTCGACCAGGCCGGTGTGAGCCACCTTGCCTGCCAGGGCGAACAGGGCGGTGCCCTTGCTGCCGCCGGTCCCGATGCCAGCGAACCAGTCGGCCCCGCGGTCGACAATCAGTGGCACGCTGGCGAAGGTCTTCACGTTGTTCAGGAGGGTGGGCTTTCCCCACAGCCCGGATTCGGTGGAGTGAGGCGGCCTGACCCGCGGCATGCCCCGCTTGCCCTCGATGGAGTACATCAGGGCGCTGGCTTCGCCGCAGACAAAAGCGCCGGCTCCTTCCACGACCTGGATCTGAAAGCTGAAGCCGCTGTCCATGATGTTCTGGCCCAGCAGGCCCGCGGCCTGCGCCTGCCGGAGCGCGATACTAAAGCGCTTCACTGCCAGCGGGTACTCGTCGCGGACGTAGATGTAGCCCTGGGACGTGCCCATGGCGTAGCCGGCGATTATCATGCCCTCGATAACTGAATGGGGGTCGCTCTCCAGGATGGCTCGGTCGATGAAAGCTCCGGGGTCCCCTTCATCGGCGTTGCAGATGACATACTTGGGCTGCCCGGGTGCCCGGTAGCACAGATCCCACTTGCGGCCGACGGGGAACCCGGCCCCCCCTCTGCCCCGCAGCCCCGAGCGCTTAAGCGCGTCGATGATCTCCGCCGGGTGCATTTTGAGCGCCGCGGCCAGGCTGCCGTAGCCGCCGCGGGCGATGTAGTGGTTGATGTTCTCCGCGTCGACGTAGCCGCAGTGCCGCAGGATCAGGCGCATCTCATGTTCAAAGCGGGACAACTCCGGTATGACTGGAGCCTGGCCGTCGGTCACCTCGAAGGTGCCCAGGGCCAGCTCCAGGCGCGGGTCGTCACCCAGCACATAGCCCTCCACCAGTTGCGGCACGACGTCCGGCGTGACCTTGCCGTAGCAGACGTTGAAATTGCCCGGCTTGAGGATAACCACCAGGGGTTCGGCATAGCACAGGCCCATGCAGCCCACCCAGTTGACGGGGGCGTCGGCGTTCTGCCGCTTCAGCTCCGCCTCAAAGGCCTTGGCCACGGGACCGGAGCCCGCCGCTCTGCCGCAGGTGGCCGTGCCGATCAGGATGCGGGTCTTCTGGTTTAGACCCTCCCATTCCGCGTTGGCCTGGCTGCGAATGGTTTCAAAGTTCATATCTTGCCTGCTGAAGCAGAGGGGATCTCAACCCCCTTTGCCCCCCATTCTTGGGGGGAGATAAAAGGAATTGGGGGACACCCCCAAACCCTCGGCAGGGACAAGTCCCTGCACCCTTCTCTGTCATTCCCGCGAAAGCGGGAATCCAGGGGTGGGGCGAAAACGTAGGGGCACGGCTTGCCGTGTCCTTGGTCTCCCACCCGGGTACGGAGGAATACCCTCTCCCTCGACGGGAGAGGGGTAGGGAGAGGGTGACACTCATCACGCCTTCTCCTTCGGTTCCTTCAATCCTGCCAGGACCTCCTCCACCTTGAATGGCGTCATCTTGGGGCTGACCTCGCGGTCGATGACGATCACTGGGGCCAGCACGCAGCAGCCGACACACGCGATGCGGTCCAGGCTGAATTCCTCGTCGGGCGTGACGCCGCCCACCTTAATCTCCAGTTCCCGCTCCAGGGCCTCCATCACCAACGCCCCACCCTGCAGGTGGCACGCGGTCCCCATGCAGACCCGGATGGGGTGCCGGCCGATGGGCGTGAAGCGGAAGCGGTTATAGAAGGTGGCCACGCCGTAGATGGCGCTGGCCGGCGTGTGCACGAAATCGGCGATCTCCAGCAAGGCCTCTTTGGGCAGATAGCCCAGCCGCTCCTGCACCTCCTCCAGGATGTGGATCAGCTCCACCCTCTCGCCCTTGTATCGGGCCAGGATCTCGTGGAGCTGCTCTTTGACCTTGGCGCTGTCCTTCATACCTTCGAGCAGATTTCCGGCGGGTCGGCCACCGTCTCCTTCACGTATCTCAGCATATGATTCAGGCAGGCGACGGTCAACTCGATCAGGTCTTCGCCGCTGACGCTGCGGATGCGCCGGCCGGAGAAGAGCACCCGGAGGCTGGCAGGGAACTCGTCATCGGCCTTGTTGAAGATGAAGTGAATCTCGACGCCGGGAAAGGCCTCTTTGCGCAGGGCCCAATCCTCGCGCAGGCTCAGGCTCTCGGCCTCGCCGCCCACGTATTCCGCCAGCCGGGCTGCATCGTCCACGTACGCCAACGCATCCTTCCGGAGGCCGATCTCCCGCTTCAGGAAGGCGTCATGCGGTGCCTGCGGTCCGTCGATCTCCTTCAGGCTGATCAGGTTCTTGTCTTTGAGGCCCATAGTCGTTTCCTCTCACCAAACCGCGCACCGTGCGGGTCTTTCGGCCTCCATTGTACTCGATCTGAGGGGGTCTTGGTGAGGAGGCATGCCTTGCGGAATCTGGCTGTCTGGACCTATCCGCAAGCTTGGCTTGTGCAGATCACCATGTGCCCCATCCAGGTAGCGCATGCTCAACGAACACACGGTTTGCTTCAGCCGTATATCGGTGAGGAGCCACCTGCCACCAAAGCGCGAGGAGATATGGCCTTGCGACTAGTTCCGCAGGAAGCAGCCCACCCACGGGCTGCATCGCTTCAGCCTTGAGAGTGTCCCACTTGTAGGTGGACGGGAATATCCTGGTTTGGTCTACGCCGCTGACAATACGAAGCGTGCAGTATTCCCACGTATTATCAGGTATACAGGCCCGATGGGAGAGTCTAGTGAAACCTGGCCAGAGTCCCTTGCACTCTTGCTTAAGATTCGTGCGCACGAGTAGATGAAGCAGGGATTCTGCTGTGAATGCACTGCCAGCAAACGTTTCCCTGCCAAGTGCGCTCGCCTCTCCGGCCTTATCCAGTTTCATGTTGAACCGAATGACTTCTTCGAAGCTGTAGTGGGGTCCCGCCAACGCAGACGAGCTCTTTGGCTGATTCCTGGAGATTACAGTCTTGGCAAGAGATGCAATCTCGTAATCCGGCCTCATGGTGGAGTCGTGTTTGCGCATCCACACCAACCAAGGGACTACGCTTGCCACTGCCGCTTCGCTCCACAACTGAGCATCGGTGCGCTTCTGCAGCCACTGGTTGAGCGCAGTCTTGGAATCAGCTGTGAGGAGGGCATCTTGACCAGATTCGTCCCGTAGCGCGAGGCAGCTCAAGAGGCCCATAAGCATCGTGCAGCGCCAACCGTAGACCTCAGGGTCGGTCAAGGCGTGTCCTTCAACGAGGTGCTTCCGTTCCTTGACTTCATTCCAAAGCTGCACTAGCGCGTCGAAGCGGCTGCTTCTGCCAACTGCAGTGTTTCGAGGGCAGCTCCCGATATATTGAACCCGTGCTTCTGTCCGGCTGCGATAACGGTGACCGCAAGGAGAGTCCATGCGGAGACCACCGCGAAGTGATTCTGTGTCTCTGCAAAGCTGGATGTCGCGATACCCGTCAGCAGTGCAGCGCTAGTCACAGCACGCTGGAATTCAGGCTGTTTTGTCAGTGTTGCCTGCAAAGGTTCAAGCGCTAGAACCTTGCCAATCAACCGTGCGAGCTTTTCGGCTGGAAGAACGTTTCTAGGGTCCGACAGATAGAGATCAAGCAGCAATCGCGTATCGTCGAGCTCACTTGGCCACAGCAAGGCACCGAGTTTCTGACACCAGTCAAGTAGATTACCTCGGGAGATTAGTGAGACTTTAGACGGATAGGGTCCCTGATTTAGGCTCTGGACCGCTACGTGGACCTCTTCTTCGAAGTAGCCGTTGCTCACGAGATACGCCCGGTGCGGCTCTGAAGGGAACCCAGGGAAGATTACGGCTTGCGACATAAGTTGAACAAGTTGCGGCTGAATCTCGCTACGGAACTGGTCGAGGCCGAGCTTCCCGCCGGGATTGCCCTTCAGTTGATACGCGCAACCTCTGCCATCAGGTGCGATGGCAAGTACGTCCTTTCCGAACTCAAGCGCTTGATGCCGTGTGCTGTGCACGACGCGATAGCCTTGAGCGGAGAGCATCTGGACAAACACAGGCTGATAGCTGCGTTCGCTTGCGCTATCCAACCAGTTTTCGAGCAGCTTCCCTATCACGCCAGTCCAACCACTTCCTTTCGAGGATTTCCTGATAGCGCTTTCTCAGCGCTGGGTCCTTCTCAATCTGTTCTAGAATGCCCTTGAATCTTGGCAATAACGTTGGGGGTGCCTCAATCGAGAGCTCGGCAGGATTTCTGTTCTCGTCGAACTCTATCTGGATATTCTCCAACGCTTTGAATATTGCTTCGGTGTCGAGGGGTTTCCCTTGTTGACTCACAGCCTGGCCAGCCTTCTCTAGTGCGGTATTGAGGTTTGCGTATAGATATGCGTGAGCCTGACGTGCGATGTCATCAGCTATGCCGTTCAACTTCTGAATGCGCTCATCGAGGGTCAGCCGGGGAATCTCGTCGGTTTTCAACCATAGTTCGCCGGATGCCTCCTTGAGGCTAGACTCCTCAGTAGAGCCATCTTCTCGGATCGTACGCATCCGATCTCCTTCGTGGAGTACGTGCCTCGGTGCTCTGCTGAAGGCACCGAGTTGTGAATGGACTCTTCTCTCGATGTATCGATCCAGAGCTTGCTGGATATCACGCTTAAGATTCGGCAAGTCCGGCAGCATCTTCGTTGTCCTCAGTGTAGTTTCTGGCAGTCCCTTCGTGCCACCGTGATGGCTCTGCGAATCATACGACCGGGTCTGATGCCGAGTCAACCTTGCGTCCGGCCTACGGTCTCGTCACCCGATAGATGACGAACAAGCCCCCTTGTCTCTTGTGGTAGTAGAGCGACTTCTCGTCGGGCGAAAGCGTCGGCCCCTCCACGAAGCCGGTGGCGGCCTGGATCTTCCGGGGCACGCCGAACGGGGACGAGGTATCCGTTCGGGTGGCGGTATAGAGAACCGGACGGCTCCCCTCGAGGCGGGTGAAGAACAACTCCAGCCCCGAGGCCGAGATGGCCGGGGCGTATTCCAGATTCTTCGATGTGTTGACCTGTTTCATGATCGCGGCGCTGTTGCTGTCTCTCACAAATGTCGATCCATTCCAGGTCGCGATCAGGATGTCGGCAGTCTGCGGGCCGGAAGAGCCAAACTGGCTCTCCACGAAGTAGAGCGTCTTTCCGTCCGGGCTGATCTCGGCGTCGAAGTTGACGATCCCCGGCGTGGCCGTCGAGACGCCAGGGGCAAGCTCCACGCCGGTGACGGTGCCGTTGTCGAAGGTGCCGCGGTAAATGGTGGACGCCGTCTGGTCGTAGCTCCGCGTCGAAACGAAATAGAAGACGCCGTTGCGGTCCATCGATGCCACACCTTCCAGAGCCGTGGTGTTCACGCCTTCGATCTCGCCTTTGTATTGAAACGTGAGGTCGTCGATCCGCTCCGCCCAGTGCAGGTTAGTGTCGACGGCGGGATCATTGGAGTTGTTGAAGAAGAGGTACTTCCCGTCCCGGCTGATGAAGGGCTCCATGGCGTGGTCGCTGTAGCCCTGGATCATCACCCGCTGCGGGTTGGCGAAATCCCTCGGCTGCGGCTCGGGAGTCTCGGCCTGGTCGCAGCCTCCGCCGACTGCGACTAGAATCAAGGCGAGCGCCACGGGTGCCAGATGCAGAATGGCTATCGCCTTTCTCATGTTTGGGCGAATGATAGGGCTGGGCTCCAGAGGGAGTCAACCCCCTTTGGTCCCCCAATCTTGGGGGACAGAAAAGAACGCAGAGGGGCTTCGCCCCTCTGCACGCCCCACATAAAGCGAATCCCTCTCCCTCGATGGGAGAGGGCAAGGGTGAGGGTGAAGCAACCTCAAACGCCCGGCAACATTCTGCTGCACCATAGACCGCTATCGGCTGGGACTTCGGAGTTTCCTCCGCAACTGGTCGAGGAACGGCGCCTGACCCTTCAAGATCTTGGCCCTGGCTGTCTCGATGTCAAACCAGGCTGCCCGGTCCACCTCGGGGAACTCCTTTTGCTGTCCGGACTTTGCTGGCCACTCCATGGAGAATGTATTGCTCTTCACCTGACTGGGGTCCAGGTCCCATTTCATAGCCCAGGCATAGACCAGTTTCCCGCCCGGCTGGCGCAATGGTTCCAAAGGAATAACCTCACCGTCTGCCGTGAGGCCCATCTCTTCCTTGAACTCGCGCCTGGCTGCCGACAGGGGATCCTCGTCCTCCTCGAACTCCCCCTTGGGGATAGACCACGCCCCGAGGTCCTTCTTGGCCCAGAACGGTCCGCCAGGATGAACCAGCAGCACTTCGAGGCTACCCGAAATCTCGCGGAACAACAGAAGACCAGCGCTTCTCTTAGACATGGTGGCTATCACTAAGTTGGTGAGTCAACCCTCTTTGACCTCCCACTCTTGGGGGATAGAAGACAGGAGAATTGAGGAACACCATCAGACTCCCGACAAAGGGGCTTTGCCCCTCTGCATTCCCCTATGGGTGGCATGGACGACGTGATGCGCAGACACCCCAGACCTCCACCAGGAAGTGCCCTGCACCTCGTTTTGCTGTTATTGCGAAGAGCAAAGCGACGTGGCAATCTCAGGGTGGGGGGATGCAATCTCCGGTCCTCAAAGTTCCAGTCTGGCTACCAGCTCTGACACCCCAAGTCGAAGCGGAGAATCCGCCGGCAGCTCTGTCGTTGGCCGGCCCTTGATCTCCAGGCTGGCCAGGTTCGGGTCCTGGCCTATGGTCAACAGGTTCTCGAAGCTGTAGCTCTTGGCTGCCTGGGCTATCTCGGGCGGCAGCCCATTGGGCGAGCGGTTGACCACCAGGGCAATCCGCCCCACCCGCGTCCTCATTTCCCCGATGAGGTCTTTGATGGCGGCCGCCGTCCGGATGCTTCTCTGGGTGGGGTCGGAGACAATGACCAGGACGTCGACGTCCCTGGTGGTCTGACGGCTGATGTGCTCCATGCCGGCCTCGCTGTCGACCACCACGTAGCGGTAATTCCGGCCCAGCTTGTCGATCGACATTCGCAGCATATTGTTGGCGGCGCAGTAGCACCCGGGCCCCTCGGGTCGCCCGATGGCCAGAAGGTCAAAACCCTTGGATTCCACCAGTGCCGCTCGGATCTGGCCTTCCAGATAATCGTGCTTGGATACGCTCGGAGAGAGCGTCCCCGACTGAATGGCCTGGGTCATCTCCTCGCGTATCCGGCCCACCGTGCCGCCGGCCTCAACGCCGAGCGCCTGGTTGAGGTTGGTGGCCGGGTCGGCGTCGATGGCCAGAACCACGCCCTTCTTGGAGAGGGTCTGTATGAGCAGGGCGGCAATGGAGGTCTTGCCTGTTCCGCCCTTTCCGGCGATGACGATGGTGGCAGTCATTAGTTGATCCTAGGAGTATTGGGGCTCGTTTTCAACCCCCTTGGTCCCCCATTCTTGGGGGAAGAACAAGACGGCTCGGGGACACCCCGAACCCCGGCAGCATTCTGCTGCACCGTCACGGCATTGGCCTTAGTCAACCCCCTCGCCCCCATTCTTGGGGGACGGAATAAGAGAGTTGGGGGACACCCCCAAACCCCGGCAGGAGGTATCCTGCACGTCTCTTGTCATTCCCGCGCAGGCGGGAATCCAGAAAAGGAGCCTGCAGCAGGTCACAGCGAAGGTATCCACTTATCAACTCCCGTCCTTCACAAGGGCGCATGGTCATGCGCCCCTACAGCGCGCCACCCGATCTGGGATTAATCCCCCCTCTCCCTCGATGGGAGAGGATGAAAGAGAGGGTGATTCTTGCCATCAGTTCGCCTGCTGCTTCAGTTTGGCGGCGAACCCCGGCAGGAACGCCGGAATCTCGCTGGCTTCCCTCGGTCCGACCACGATCTTCCAGCCGGGCAACGCTTCCTCCAGTTCGCTCCTGATCCGGGCCACCATTCCTGGTATAAGCAGCGTCCTGGTCTTGACGCTCTGCTCTATGCCGGACTTCTTGATGAAGGCGGCAATACTGTCCCCGGTGAACTTGCCCGCCGCCCAGCCGGTGAGCACGCCCAACCCCTCGGTGTCCTTCACGCACAGGAACGATGGCACTTTGCTTCCTTCTACTTCGGACGACACGATGAAGTACGTCAGAGCCCAATTGGACGTGACCAGCACGGGTGAATCGGGGCTAGGTTCGCCGATCTCATAGACCTTCTCCTGCACCGAGAGGGGCATTCGCGGGTCGGTGTAGATATTGAGCCGCTGCGTCAGCAGGGGCAGCAGCGTGTGCCGATCAAGATCAGACAGGACCACTATGGCAGCATACTTGGCGATGAAGGCCGCTGCCATCAGCGCTTCCTCCATCGGGTCTTTGGCCATGAGGCAGGGGAAGGCGATGGTGGGATAGCCCAGATACCGGAAGTTCTGCTTTATGGCTGCTCTGCGGATGAGCGTCTGGTCTCTGATACCCTCCATGAGATTACGGGAGCCGGGATCAATCACCAGGTCGTCGAGCTTCTCCTCCCTCAGCCTGGCGGTGAGCGGGACCAGTTCCTCGATGCTGCCGGCCCTTAACCCTATGGGCGTCGGGCGCTCTCTCAGCTTCGGAATGAACCTGCCAATGTTCTCCTTGGTGACCGGATACAGGAGAGGCCGCCGGTCGGCGCAGATATCCCACGCCGAGAACAGGGCATCGACGTCTTCCGAAATCAGGATGAGCGCTGACTTGGTTCCATCATGGGCCTTCTTGGCCAGGGCGGCGAACTTGGACTTGTCGCCGGATGCGTGGCGCAATGCCAGCAGATCGGCCCTGAGCGTCAGTCCGATCCGCTCGAACTTCAAATCTTCAATCTTCTTGATCTTCTCCGCCGCTGCTGACTCAGGCTCGTTGTCGGAGATGAGGAGGGCCACGCCAGTGGGGTGGAGGAAGGTCTTTTCGTGCCTGTAGACCACCTCTTCGTTGCCGATCTGGAGAGCGTTCTCTTCGTTGCCGATGGTCACCAGCTTAATGGCCGGAGCCAGCGCATCCAGCAGCTCGGCCTTGGTCTCAGGCGAAAGATGGGGACATTTGTCCAGGGTGGTCCCCCCGGAAGCCAGCTTCATGGCGAAGGCGAAGCAGGTGGGAAAGCCGCACTCTTTGCAGTTCTTCTTGCCCAACTCCGGGAGCTTCTTGACGACGTCGGTGCCTTTCAGCGGCATTCATAGCCTCCTGTTCACTCCGTCAGGGGAGGGCCACTTCGCCCTTCAGCCACGGATGCCCTACCCGCTCCAGAAACTCCGCCAGTTCCGCCACGTCCTTCACATCCTTCTCGGTGGCTATCTTGTCATAGAGATCGGCCGGGATGGCGTCCTTGTATCTCTCCTTGATCTCCTGGGGCATCCAGACTACCCGCCGCAGGCCGCCGTCGGCCTGAAAGAACTTGGGCGATCTAATTAGCTCCAGAGCCATGCCGCAGGCGCCGTCGATCTGCTTTCCGCCTGAGGTAGCACCGGCGATGCGAGAGAACGTCTGCCCGATCACGGTGAAACCCATGAAATCGCGGTGCACGATGCCAAAGCCGTCCACCTCGGGTATGTAGAAGAGAACGGCCTGGAAGCAGCCGCAGGACGTGTGCGGGTGCTCGAAGGCGCTGTGCAGATACATGCGGTCGTATTGCCCCAGAGACCTCTCCGCCACCGCCTGGTTCAGGCCGCTGTATTCGCCCTTCGCCGGGTCGATAAGCTCGCCCTTCTGCACTTCGAAAATCGGCCCCTCGGGATCGAGCTTGTGAGCCGCCCGGCCGTCGAACCAGCTTATGGCGCCGCAGTTGGCCACCCTCTCCGGCGTTATAATGCAGCAGTGCGTGGGCGCGAAGCTCTGGCAAAGAACGCAGCCGTAGAAAACATCGACGTCTTCTTCCTTCATCCCCCGCAGTCGCTCATCCCTGGCCTGGTACACCTTCAACGCCTGAGGCAGCAACTCCTCCACCTTCTTCTTGTCAGTGATCAGGGTGACCGAGATCTTCTCTATGGCCGAAAGCTCCGAGGTGAAGAGGAAGATGAGTATCTGGCCGAACTCGATCAGGGAGTTAAGGCCCTTGTTGAAAGACTCCTTGCTCAGCCTTATCCAGATGTCGTTCCTCTGGTTCATGTGGTAGATGCCCTCGATGTAGTTGGCGTACATGTGGATTCTTCTCTCGATGACCGGCTCCATGTCCTTTTCGAGAGAGGCTCCGGCGATGTCCACCATTATCGCCAGCGGCTGACTGATGCCTTCCCTCATGTCCTTGATGTCAGGGCCGATCAATTCCACCTTCTCGTGCTCCACCTCTTCCGGCTTCTTCAGGGTGACCAGTTCGAACTTGGCTTTGGTGTTGGGGCCGCCGAACTCGACGTACATGTCATCTTTTCTGATGGTCTCGCCTTCGTACTGGGGCCCAATGTCTACGTGAAAGTCCATGCTAGTCCTTCTCCTTTAGACAGGATATCAATTCCTCCAGGAATTTCTGCCAGTCCTCATCCTTCCTGAAGTTGGGAAGAGAGTAGTCGGCATTGGGGAAGACGTATTTGCAGAGGGTCATGGTCTTCAGATGAGGGGCAAAGTGCTTCAGCACCGACAGGCTCTGGTTGCCGAAGTCGGTCCTGAAGCCGAAGAAGATGACCAGGTCGTGGCTTCCCTCTTTCTTTACCCCCTGCCATTTTGGGTCCTTCAGGTGGTTGACGATCTCCACCGCGTCGTACTCACTGTCTGGCTTCACTCCCAGTGGCACCATCTTGCCTTTGACATGAGCGGTGGCGCAGATGGGCAAGTTAGCGACCTTGGCTATCTCCAGGGCCCATTCGAGCAACAGTTTCCGGCCCAGCGATTCCTCCAGCAGCTTCGGCCCCAGCACCAGCAGAGGCCGTTTCGCCTGCTTGATGAGCGCCGCATAATCGGAGGCGCTGTCCAGAATAATGGCGGACTTCATCCCAGTAAGGACGTTCACTCGATGAAAAGGTGTGACCATTTCTTATAGCCTACCAGCCAGAAAGTCTTCTACGGTGAATCCGAAGTACGTCCCGTCTGCTTCGGCGCCGATCTTGCCCGTGGGACAAATCTTGAAACAGCCCAAACAGTTCGCGCACACCTTGGATGCCTTTTCGGGGAAGAAGGCCACCCGCCGATCTATCCCCCTGCCCACGAAGCCGATGGCGTGAGCTCCCACTACCTCGTCGCAGTACCGCACGCAGAGACCGCACAGGATGCACCGCTGTGACTTGACCTGCAGTCGCGCCTCAAAACGATGTATGTCGGCGCCATACTCGTCGGCCAGCTTCTTGAGGTCGCCGCCGAAGTCCCCGTCCAGCATGGCCTGCGGGGCCACCAGTTCCAGCACGGCGCGCCGGATGCGGTCGATCCGCGGCGAGCGCGTTCGGATCACCAGCCCCGGCTCTGCCGGGTAGCCGCACGATGCCACGATCTTGGCCTTGCCGTCCTTCACGGCCTCCACGCTGCAGATGCGGCAGGCGCCGTATGGCTTCGTCTTTCGATGGTAGCAGAGAGCCGGTATCTCTATGCCCGTCTCACTGGCGGCCTCCAGGACGGTCATGCCCTGCCTGGCGCTCACCTCCCGGCCATCGATCTTGAGGATTATCGCGTCTCCCATATCATCCTTCGCGTTTCACTTTCGTGCCCGGCGCTGGAGGCAATGGCACTGGTTCGCCCGAAATCCTCACTACGGCGCTGAAGCGATCCGAGCAAACCTCGAAACAGATACCGCATTTCGTGCATTTCTCCTGATCAATCCAGTGAACGATACCCTTGTCACCAACGACGGCCGAGGTGGGGCAGTGGCGCAGGCAGATGAGGCAGGCGCTGCACTTCTCCGGGGCAATGTAGTACGACGTCAAGTTTTTGCAGAACCTGGCCGGGCAGCGCTTGTCCTTGATGTGTGCGTCATATTCTTCGCCGAAGTATCGCAGCGTGGTCAGGACAGGGTTGGCGGCTGTGGTGCCCAGGGCGCAGAGTGAAGCGTCTGCCATCACCTCGGCGATCTCCCTGATCACCGCGATGTCCTCTGGCTTTCCGCGTCCTTCGCAGATATCCGTCAGAATCTGCCGCAGCACCCTCAAGCCTTCACGGCAAGGAATGCACTTGCCGCACGACTCTTCGCAGAGGAAGTTGACGAAATAGCGGGCCACGTCCACCATGCAGGTGTCCTCATCCATGACCACCATGCCGCCGGATCCCATCATGGAGCCCAGCTTGGCCAGCTCGTCGAAATCCACGGGAGTGTCGAGGCACTGCTCTGGGAGTATGCCGCCCGAAGGCCCGCCGGTCTGCACGCCTTTGAATCGCTTGCCCTTGAGAATCCCGCCGCCGATGCCGTAGATGATCTCCCGCAGCGTCATGCCCATGGGGATCTCCACCAGCCCGGTGTTGTTCACCTTGCCCACCAGCGAGAATATCTTGGTTCCCTTGCTGCCCTCGGTGCCGATCGAACGGAACCAGTCGGCTCCTTTGCCGATGATCAGCGGGACGTTGGCCCAGGTCTCCACGTTGTTCAGGTTGGTGGGCCGGCCCTTGATGCCGCTGACGGCGGTGTGGACGTATTTCATGCGCGGCTCGCCCACCCTGCCTTCGATGGCGCTCATGAGGGCCGATGACTCGCCGGACACGAAGGCGCCGGCGCCGCGATGCACTTTGACCGTGAAACCGAATCCGGAGCCCAGGATGTTCTCTCCGAGAAATCCGTACTCCTGGGCCTGCCTGATGGCCACGTTCAAGTTATCGCAGGCCAGCGGGTATTCCTGGCGCACGTACACAAAACCTTCGTGGGCCCCGATCGCGTAGGCTCCGACAAGCAGCCCTTCTAGGACAACATGTGGATTTCCTTCCATGAGCGACCGGTCCATGTAGGCTCCCGGGTCGCCCTCATCGCAGTTGACGATGACGTACTTGATATCGCCGGGGGCGTTTCTGGTTTCCTCCCATTTCTTGCCGGTGGGGAAACCGCCCCCACCCCGTCCCCGCAGCCCCGACTGCTTGACCTCATCGATGATCTGCTCTGGCTTCATCTGGAAAAGGGCCTTGGCCAGAGCGGCGTATCCACCGATGGCCAGATAGTCCTCTATCGAGGTCGGATCGATCTTGTTGTTGCTGTCGAGAAGAAGGCGCTGCTGTTTCTTGTAGAAAGGAACGTCGGCTTCCTTCGTGTATCGCTCGCCCGTGTTAGGGTCAACGTAAAGAAGCCGTTCAATGACTCTGCCTTTGACTATGGTCTCCGAGATGATCTCGGGCACGTCCTCGATCTTGACCCGCTGGTAGAAAATGCCCTGGGGATAGATGGTAAGAAGCGCGCCTCTCTCGCAGAAGCCGGGGCAGCCGGTGGCCCTGATGTCGACTTTGTCCTGCAGTCCCTGTTTCTTCATTTCATCTCTGAAGGCAGCCAGGATATCCATGCAGCCGTAGGCCAGACAGCCGGTGCCCACGCACAGTGCGATGCAGGGTCTCTTTGGGTCTCTCTTATCGAGAATGGACTTCCTCAGAGCCTCAAGCTCCTGGGCGGAATTCAGTCGGCGCACTTGTTCCTTAACTCGCATCTCTATTCGTATTTCGCCAGCAGCGGGCTAACCTTGTCGCTGGTTACTTGCCCATGGTACTTATCGTCGATCATCACCATGGGGCCCAGGGCGCAGCACCCCACGCAGTTGATCGTCTCCAAGGTGAAATTCAGATCTGGCGTTGTCTCTGACCTCTTGATGCCTAAGTCGAGCTCCATCTTCTCCACCACTCTGTTGGCCCCTCTGACGTGGCAGGCTGTGCCGAGACAGACCTTGATTGAGTGCCGCCCTTTCGGCGCAAAGCTGAACGCCTTGTAGTAACTGGCCACCTGGTAGACGCGGGTCACCGGCACGCGCAACTGGCGGCTGACCTCGGCCAGCGCTTCCTGGGGCAGCCAGCCCAGACCGCTCTGCAGGTCCAGCAAGACCTGGATGAGCATGTCCTTGTCTCTGTGGTGGCTGTCCACCACCTTGCTGACGAGCGCGGCCACTCCGATCAAATCTGTGCTCCTAACGCTGTGTAACACTAATTCTACCTAGACTGGCGTCTTCAACCCCCTGTATCCCCCAATCTTGGGGGAATATGAACGAACGCAGAGGGGCTTCGCCCCTCTGCACGCCCCACTTCCTGTCACTCAAACGAAGTGTCATATTGCATCAATGAATCACCGCATCCGGTGGTACCTTGCTGGGATACGTGCCGATCAGCGTCGGCAGGCTCAGAACGGGCTTGGGCTTCCAGCCGACCTCTTTCAGATAAGCCACGGCATCCTTCTTGTAAACAATCGGCAGGTCTTTGTCTGTTCTGACGTAGAGATGTAGATCAGGCGGCAAACCTCCTCCCATGTACTTCTTGTACAGCGAGATGTAGTGGTTCAACTTCACTGCCCGGCCCTGTGGAGTGTCGTTCTTCCTGATGCAGAGCTTGGCGATGGTGATCATGGCCTTCTCTTTGGTCTCCGTGACATAGGCCAAATGTTCCGGCGAAGGCTCTCCGGTATCCACCAAATTCCCCGTGCGGCCGTCCCTCACCGTCCAGTCGCCCTCCTCCTTGCGGGAGAGGAAGAGGCGGCGATACTTGGCCGAATGCGGCCCCAGGACCACGGGAATCCCCAGCCGATTGCATCCGGTAGCGATGCTGACGGCTTTCTGTGAGTACGCCCCCCATGCCACACCCACCGCTCCCACCCGGTTCAGGATGTAGTCGGCGATGACTTCGTAGTTGCCTCGTAGGGGCAAAGTGGCAAAGATGTTGGCGATCTTGATGGCGGCTCCGGTGATATGAGCGTTAGCCACGCAGGAACCCACGTTGACCACTCCGCCCGCCTCAAAGCTCGCCGGGTACTTCTCATAGATGGTCTTGCCGTCGGCGTCCTTCTTCATACCGGCAGCCATAGCCGCGCAGCCGCTGAGCACCACGATGTACTTCCTCTTGGCGAACTCCTCGGCAATCTCCACCACGTCGCCCATGTCGGGGTAGTTGGAGCAGCCTACAATGGCCACCACGCCGGGAATAGTTCCCAGCACAATCGGCGCGCCGACGTTGCGGATCTCGGTATCCATGATCGGCCCGCGTCCGGTCCTGATCTTGTACGCCTCTTGCCTGGCGGCGGTCTGCATTATCTTGAACACGGGCACGCCGTAGGTACACTCCTCTTCGCACTTGCCGCAGCCCAGGCACTTGTCGAACAATTCCCTCAGGGGATCCAGGTTTCCCTTGGCTACCTGGCTGATGCCCACGCTGATGTCCAGCATATTGGGGCAGACACGCTCGCACATGTCGCACTGCACGCACTTCTTGGCCAGCTCCTGGGCCTCCGCATCGCTGATGAGATTGCTCTTCCGCTGAGGCGCGAGCTTGGTGGCCACCCTCACTGCCACTTCGCCTGCCTTGACGGGGTCCAGGATCAGGAACTGCTTTCCGTTCTCCACCATCTCCCGCACGATCTCATCTGTGTCCTTCTCGGTAGCATCCTCCAGCCCGTAGCAGGCCTTGTCCGAGGTAGCGATGAATGCGGTGCCCACTTTGCGGGCCTCATCCAGCAGATCGGTTCTGACGCACTGTTCGTCGGTCACCACCACGTCGGCGATCCCCGTTCGCACGTAGTAGAGCTGCCGTGAAAGTGGGCCGATTATCTTGGCCTGGTCGTGATATCTGGTTGTCTCGTGAGCAGTGCAACAGAGGCCGCCGATTTCCACTTTGTCAGCGAGATCATTCCGCCGGAGGTAGTCGACGATGGCCGTCGAGGAAGCCGGGTTGTGGCCGACGACTATGATCGTCGGCTTGTCTCCGTCCAGAACGGCGCAGCCCAGATCGACCAGCGGCGTATCGGCGACGGACGTGGGGTATTTGAAACCGATAATCTGGGCGATGTCGGCGGCTTCCATGACCACGTGGTCCAACATGCTGGCGTGCATCGCCTTCGATTCGAAGTCGAGGTTGCTGCCTTCCTGCCCGGTGTGGAGTGCTGACACCAGGTGTATCAGCTCGCGCTCCGCGTACTCCACAGCTGTTCTCAGGTCCTTCAGCGTCTCCGGCTTCAGGCCCAGCACCAACCGGATGTTGGGGGCTTCCACGGCCACGTTGCTACCCAGGTCGATCTTGAGATCTTCGCTGTGCTCTTCGATCAGATGGTCAATGATATGCCGGGCGTGGGCGCCGTGGGCCGAAAGCCCCGTGCAGCACGCCTGTAACACGATCCGGCCCTGCTGGCCGGCGATATCGATGCCGCACCCGCCCCTCCGCCCCTCCGTCAGGTCGCACTTCCCGTAGGTACAGAAGCAACAGACGTCGCAGAACGGCGCGTACCAGGGCTGATACGTCTTCATCAGCCGCATATCCCAGTTCCGCAGATCGGGGATGCTCGGCATCGGCGTTTGCCCCACCGGCTCCCAGGGATCGCTGGCCCGGATGGTCTCTTCGATCCGCTGCCGCTTTCTGGTCTTCTTCGGTTTCTTCTCTTCTGAATCAGCCATGAATTAGTTCAGTCCGAACAGGCTTTTAACGTAGCGCAGCGTCTCCGGGTGGCGCAACACCGCCAGATTCGCTCCGGCCAGGAGCAGGGAGACGGCCGTCATTCCTTCCCAGAGTACGCCCTGGTTCTGGTTCTCTTTGGCTTCTTTGGTCTTCCAGCATTCGCCCGCCAGGTTGGCGATGATGGGCATCTGGGTCATGCCGTCTTTGAAGATCACGCCGGTCTGCTTGATGCGCTCCATGATGCTGAAGCTGTACTCCATGCCGTATCCCAGCGCCGAGCTGATGGGATCGATGACTACCCGGTCAGGTGGGAAGGACTTGCAGATCTTGATATTCAGCTCCTTCATCAGGTTGATATCCAGCGAGGTCTGGGCGATGAGACAGTGCCCGTATTCCAGGACAGTCTTGGCGATGGCCTCGTAGTTTTCCTTGACCGCCGGTCCGAGCAGGAGATTCTGGCCGCGGCACAATTCGGCCACCTTGGCCAGAACGGTGGCGTTCTTCTTCTCGTCGTCCGGGCCATATATGATGAGTGGCACTGGTATGGCTTCGGCGACGGCCTTGACCAGTTGCGCGGCTGCCTCCGGTGTCGTGTCTTTGGCCATCGGGTCGGCGCTCACCAGTTGCAGGCACACAGCGTCGGCGCCGTAGCCAACGCACTTCTGGGCCCATCTGACTGGGTCGGATATGACGTCCTGAAACGGCTCGATAGCCCACCGGGCCCAGTCTTTGGGCGGCATGTCCCAGACTTCCAGGGCCAGTCGCGGCGGGTTCGGAATCGACCCCTGGTCGAACAAGTGAAACGGGAGGGCGGTTTCGCCCCCTATCTTCAGGGCCTTGGCCCCCGTCCCGATAGTTATCTCTCTGACGGTTCCGGCGTACGACTCAATCGGAGCTCTGTACTGCATTCCGTGTCCCCTTGATCTCAGTCTTCCAGCCAGGAATGCGAGTAGAGCTTCTCGCCCGTGAGGACTTTGGCCGTCTTCACGTAATCGCGGGCATCCGCTGGGAGCGAGGCCATGTCGACATCTTCGCCATCCATGACTTGGTAGACCAGCTTGACGATTTCGGGCATTTCGCCTCTGTTCAGGGCCATAAGTTGCCTGTCCAGCGCGTCCGCGATCACCGAGTACTCGCCGTACCGGCCCAGCATTATCATGTAGGTGCGGTTCAGCAACCCCCGGAGGAGTGCGGGTGAGCCGTTGGATATATTGGAGAGCCCCAGCGTTGACTTGACGCCGGGGAGAACGTCCGGGAGTATCTTGATGAACTCCAGGACTTCCTTGGCTTGCTTCTGATCGGCGCTCACTGGAAGCAGAATGGGGTCGACCCAGATGTCCTCGTTGGGAATGCCGGCACGGTTGGCATAGGCCACCGTCTCGATGATGCTTTCTGACCGCGATGCGAGATCCGTCGGGCAACCCTTGTCTGTGAGCACCGATATGACCACATCCGCGCTGTACTTCTTGGCCAGCGGCAGTATCTGCTCCTTGCTGTCGGTCCTTCCGGACACGGAGTTGACCAGGGGTTTCCTATTGCACATCTTGAGCCCTACATCCATGGCCACAGGGCTCAGGGTGTCGATGGAGAGAGGCAGATCGACGGCAGCCTGAACCGTCTTCACCAGCCATTCGGTCATCGCGATGGGGTCTTTCCTGGCGGGGCCGAGATTCAGGTCGATGTAGTGAACACCGGCCTCGGCCTGGGCTACCGCCAGCGCCTGGATGGCCTTGACGTCTCGGCCATCGATCGCCCTCGAGATGGCTTTCGAGATGATGTGTATGTTCTCACCGATGATTATCATTGCCTATCACTCCCCACCAGTAGTTGGTGCCCCGATGCGCTAGAGATTCTACCAGAAGTCGGTTTTTCCTGCCCCGCAGGCCTGGAGCAAAAGCCGAACACCCATCGTCAGGGCTGACACGGACTTAATCAGCGTGGCATCAGCCGGATTCGGCGCGCGGGTCGTTCTCCTTCTCTAATTCGGAATTATAGCATCATCGATTTCTCAGAACAAAGCGTTCGTGTGGGGAGTAATGGGTAGGGGCTGCCACGATTCGGCGATCCCACAAATCAGCCTGCTGTCGAGGGTCGTGCCTAGGGTTACCAGCAGAGCGAGTACACTGCGTTCAATGCTCCGACAGCAATGCCGGCCGCGATCCCGACTGCCGCGTGGGCTGGTTTTGGCCTGAGTTTCCTCAGCAACACCCATGTGCACAGGAGGGCAAGTATGAGAGCCAACAGACCACCGCCGCCTATCAACACAAGGACCCCCCACGCCCACCACGCGCCTGGGTCCGAGTTGGAGACGTAGTAGATGCCTACCCCGATCCCGATAATGACAACGCAGGTGACCGATGCTGCAGTGGCCAGACTCAGAGCAACGAAGCCAATGGCGCGGGCTGCTCGGTGCTCATAGACTTTGCCCGGAATGATGAGGCCGACAGAAATGAGCAGCAGAATCACGCCTGCTCCGAGAGACAGAAGGGAATGAAGCCCGTATAGGGCAAGAGAGAGTCCAAGGAGGAAGATTGGCGCTCCCATCACTATGCTGATAATGTCGCGTGCTTTCATGTTCTGCCTCCTCATGGGGTGTCGTGGGGACTCCTCCTGCGCTCCAGGTTCGGCCCTCAACTCGCCATTACCTTACCCAGATTATTGATTCATGGCGCATTCATTATTGCAGGATGTCAGGCTGGCCGTCTTGAGACCTTAGTCCCTATTTTGTTGCCCGACCTCAGCTCGGATACAGATGTGGAAATCTTGACCCTGCTCCGGGGGTTGCATAGAATGCCTAGGCAAGGAGGGGAGAAATGCGGTTCTTCAGACTTATGTCAATCGGAGTTGTGTTACTGCTAGTGGCTGGCGCAATTCTAGGCACGGCTTGTACGGGTGCAAAAGGTGAACAAGGTCCACAGGGTGAGACTGGTGCAACGGGTGCCACTGGTCCCGCTGGTCCACAGGGCCTACAAGGGATACAGGGCCCGCAGGGGATACAAGGCATTCAGGGGATACAAGGTGTCAAGGGTGACACTGGTCTGCCCGGCGTTGGAATCGTGTGGCAAGGCGAATGGAGCAATTCGACAGCGTATAGCCAGGACGACGCCGTGGGATACCAAGGATCCTCCTATATTCCCAAGCAAGACAGCAATACCAACCATGTGCCAACAGACACGGATTGGTGGTATCTGTGGGGTGCCACTGGTCCACAGGGCCCGCAGGGTGAGACTGGTGCCACGGGGGCTACAGGGGCCACAGGTGCCCAAGGTCCGCAGGGCATTCAGGGTGAGCCAGGCCCGAACATGATAGTTGCCATGGGAAATATCCTGGCAGATGGGACCATCAGCCGGGGATACAACGTGACCAGTGTTACCTGGGATACCACCAATCTACGCTACCAAATTGCACTCACAGGAATAAGTTACATCTGCTACAACTATGTGACTCTGGTAACGCCTGGAGGTGAGTTCATTGGTCGCTACGAGAGTCTTTCAGGTAACCTTCTCGTCTACATATATGACTTATCAGGCCCAGCCCAGGGGCCTTTTTCTTTCATGGTTCTGGAATGCCCCTAGATTCCCTGAATCCACAGGGGGTACTGGGCAGAGCATGGCAGGGGATACTATTCACACTTCCGCGTGCCCGAATTATACATAGAACACTCGGCCGCCTGTCTGCCTACTTTCTGTTGGCATGCCCTCACTGGTAGACTCGGCGCAAGATGTGCACTACTACAGCCAGCCCGATGAAGAACAGTACTGCACCAGCCATGGCAGCGAGTATGTGCATCCCGCCAAACATACTGTCCTGACCCCATTCGCAGTCGTCGCCCAAGGTAGAATACGACCACATACTCACTGTAAACAGGGCAAGACCCACGAGCTCACAAAACACGGCCACTGCGCTCAAACACCCGTGAGGTTTCTGCTTGTGTTCATCACTCATGATTGCACCTCGTTGTTCTATTGATTCCACGCCTAGTATTTCATTGCAGTCGCCCTGTCGTCTTGAGACCTTGGTCCCTATTTTGTTGGCTGGGAGTAGCGTGATAGAATTGACCCCGCCATGCGCGTCGTCTTTATGGGCACGCCGGAATTCGCCGTTCCGGCGCTCGATGCTCTCATCCACAGCGAGCATGAGATCGTGGGCGTGTTTGCCCAGCCGGACGAACCGGCGGGCCGCGGCCGGAGTGTCGTGTCCCCGCCGGTCAAGAAGCTGGCGCTGCAGCATAGGCTGACTGTCCACCAGCCGCCCTCCCTGCGCGGGTCGTGCGAGCTGGACCGGCTGGCCAGCCTGCGACCCGACGTGGTCATCATCGCCGCCTACGGCAAGATCCTGCCTGAGAGCTTTCTGAGCGTGCCTTCGCACAAGTGCCTCAACATCCATGCCTCGCTCTTGCCCCGCCACCGCGGCCCGTCCCCGATCGCGGCCGCCATTCTGGCGGGCGACGAGATGACCGGCGTAACCATCATGATGGTGACCAAGGTGATGGACACTGGCCCCATCCTGACACAGCGCCAGATTCCTATTCTGCCTCATGACACCAGCGGCTCGCTGTCCCAGAAGCTGTCCGGCCTGGGGGCCGAGCTGCTCATGGAAACGCTGCCGCAGTGGCTCGATGGCAAGTTGGTCCCGCAGCCGCAGGACAACGATAGGGCGACCTACTGCAAGATGATCTCCAAGGAGGACGGCCAGATAGACTGGCACCGGCCGGCGGTGGATCTGTGGCGTCGAGTACGGGCCTTCCAGCCCTGGCCGGGCTCTTACACCACGTGGCAGAGACGCACGGTGAAGATCATCGAGGCTGTCCCGCTGCTAGGGGAGGGGACGCCGGGGCGGGTGGTGGCCATGAGCCACGAGCCAAGTGCTGCAATTGGCGTGCAAACGGGCGAAGGTATCCTCGGCCTCATCCAGGTACAACTTGAGGGCAAGCGGGTCATGAGTGGCGCTGAGTTCGTCAGAGGGCAGAGAGACTTCATCGGCGCGCAGCTTCCCAGCTAGCGGACCACTTGATATAACCTGAGGAGGTATTCCATGGCTCAAATGAAGAAGAAAGCGTTCACGATGCCAAGACCCGTGAGGATTACCGGGCGCACGTCAACGATTACGAATTCGTTTGTGAACGGGATTATTCCCGTTGTCATGCCATCTGACGCAGAGGTGGACGAAGCCCTGTCAATCTTGGGAATGAATCGGAATGACGTACGTTGCGCGTATTGTGGTGACATGTCTACAGAATGGGATCACCTGCGGCCGATTGTTCAGAAGGAACGACCTACAGGCTTCATCTCTGAGATCGCCAACCTTGTTCCCGCCTGTGGGAAATGCAATCAGTCGAAGAGTGGGTACCCCTGGGAGCAGTGGATCGATGGCCAAGCCCGACTGTCACCCGGAAAACGGGGGACACCTGATCTTTCAGGGCGTATTAGGCGTCTCAAGATGTACGAGAGCTGGCGCAAACCAACACGCATCGATTTTGCCTGTGTTGTGCAGCCTGATCTCTGGGATGCTCACTGGAAGAATCTTGAGCGACTTCATGCTCTGATGCGTGAGTGCCAAATAACGTCCGACAAGATTCGATTGTCAGTTGATCGGGCGTTTAGGGCACAACAAGACGCTCCACCGGACGCGGCGATGCCGCGCCAGTGAGTTTCATCGGGGCGCAGCTCCCTAGCTAGCGAGCCAGGAACTCGTGGTGCAGAGCCGGCGATCTCCGCCGTATTGCACACGCACTGTATAATCACTCCCAGGCGGGGTGGCTGTTATGCCACCGGAGCTGGTTGAGCTGATCTGAGCATCACGGCATGAAGGCCTCGCCGGCGCAGGACTCGACAACTGGCGAGAGTGAAGCTCCTTTCTCGTTTTATCCTGAGAGGAGGGACGGTCGAATGAAAGAGACCAGCTTCAGAGTCTATGGCTATCGCTGGATTGTGCTCCTGGCATTCATGGGTGTCGTGGCCATCAACCAGCTTCTCTGGATAACCTTCGCGTCGATCACGAGCAAAGCCACCGACTACTACGGGGTCTCCGACCTCAGCATCGGCCTTCTGTCGATGAGCTTCATGATCGTCTACATCGTCGTCTCCATGCCTGCCTCATGGGTCATTGATACTCATGGGATCCGCGTCGCAGTGGGGATAGGCGCTGCGCTGACAGGTATCTTTGGCCTGCTGCGGGGTCTGCTGGCTCAGAACTACACTCTGGTGCTCGTCGCGCAAATAGGGATCGCCATCGGGCAACCCTTCATCCTTAATGCCGTTACCAAGGTGGCTGCTCGCTGGTTCCCCATCCAGGAGCGGGCGACCGCCTCGGGGCTTGGGTCGCTGGCCATGTACGTTGGCATGGCGGCGGGTCTAGTGCTGACCCCCTACCTTGCGGACCAATTTGACATTACCGGCATGCTCGTCGCCTACGGAATCGTGGCCATGGTCGCTGCGGTGGTCTTCTTTGTGTTTGTGAAGGAGCGTCCCCCCACGCCTCCGTGTCCTCCAGACCGGGAAGAGCGATCGCTGGTCCTCGACGGACTGAAGCAAACCCTGCGCAAGAGGGACTTCGCCCTGCTCATGGTGGTCTTCTTCGTTGGCTTGGGGATGTTCAATGCAGTCACGACCTGGATCGAGGACGTCGTGGGCCCAAGAGGATTCACGAGCACTCAGGCGGGCCTCACCGGGGGACTCATGATCGTCGGTGGCATTGCTGGTGCCTTGGTCGTGCCGTCGCTCTCTGACCGCTATCGCCGGAGAGTCCCGTTCATAATCGTGGCCATCGCTGGTGCCACTCTGGGGCTTGTCGGAGTCACCTATGCTGCCAGCTACTGGCTCCTGCTCGCCTCGGCCTTCGTCATGGGTTTCGGCCTTCTGAGCGCGGGCCCGGTCGGATTCCAGTACGGTGCCGAGGTTGCCTACCCGGCACCGGAGGGTACGTCGAATGGGTTGCTCCTGCTCATGGGCCAGATATCGGGTATTGCCTTCATCTTCGCGATGGACGGCCTCAAAAACTCGGAAACAGGCTCGATGACTGTCCCTCTGGTTGTGCTCATTGGGCTGATGGTTCTGGGCCTCTTTATTTGCACCAGGCTCAGGGAATCGGCCTTGATCAGGGGAGACGCTTCTCGTTGACAGTCTGTACCGTGGCGAGAAGCCGATGGGTGGTGGAAGAGTAGCTCCGCCCTTGCTAGATTGTACAGAGTACGTAATGGTTGCCGGAACAGGAGGAATGATGGGCAGGCTTATTAACCGAATGATAGCCGATGCCGGTGAGTACTATGTCGCTTTCAGACTCGCCAAAATGGGGATATCATCTGCCATGGTATCCAAAGGGTCAAAATCGGTAGACATTATCGGCACGGTCGATGGCTCCAGATCCATAAGTATACAAGTCAAAACCACTGCTTGGCATGAACAATCTCTGCAATGGGACTTCGGCAAGAACATACCTGTGCAGAGTGACTCCTTCTACTTTGTGTTCGTCAACATCTGGAAAGACGAACACGACGAACGCAAGCCAGAAGTCCTTGTAGTCCCGAGTCGAGATGTGCTCGACAGGATAAAGGGGAAGAGGGTTAGCAGGCGTCCGGTCTTCCGTCTTAAGAAAGAAGAGGCAGAGCGATATCGAGAGTATTGGGGTCCTGTGAGGCAATATCTCTGTCTTGACCAGCGTAGCACAGTCGAAGCTTGCTTGTGATCACCACTGACCAGTGAAGTCGCTTCCATCCCTTTGTCCCCCTGAGGGGGGCTGTTGGTGATCCTACCACGTCGACTTGAACGGTGCGTCGTACTCGGTGGTGATGACGCCTTCGGCCAGCATGTCCGCGATGTCGTCGTCGGTCAGCCCCAGGATCTCTTTGTAGACATAATCGTTGTCCTGGCCCACGGTGGGTGCGGCCCTCTTCAGATCACAGGGCGTCTCCGACAGAATGTACGCCGGCGCATGGTAGGAGTGGTCCCCGATCACAGGATGCTTGAGCACGCGGTGGTGCCTCCGGTGCTTCATCTGCGGATCACTGAGAAGCTCCTCGCAGGTCTGCACTACGCCTGCCGGGATGCCCGCCTCTTGCATCATGGTCATCACCTGTTCCGGTGTGAAGGCCCTCGTCCATTCACCGATCAGCTTGTCCAGTTCGTCTTCGTTCTGCTTGCGGGCCAAGATGGTGGCGAATCTGGGGTCTCTGGTCCACTCCGTATTGCCGATGACGTCGCAGAACCACTGCCACTGTTCCTCATTCTGTACGGCAATGGCCACCCAGCGGTCATTGCCCCGGCAGGGATATACACCGTGTGGGCACATGTAGAAATCGCGATTGCCGCGGCGGCTCAGACTCCTGCCGTTCACTGCGCAGTTCAGCAAGTGAGGCGCCAGGAAGGTGACTCCGCACTCCATCTGCGCCTGTTCAATGTACATGCCTTTGCCTGTCTTGCGCCGCTTCAGAAGAGCCCCCATGATGGCGATCAGGGAGTACCATGGGGCGATGAAGTCGGAATAAGCGCTGAAGATCATGGTGGGGTCGCTGTCCGGCCAGCCAGTGGTGGCGGAGTAGCCGCTCACGGCGTTGACATGGTGGCCCACGCCTTTGAAGAGGTGGTGAGGGCCATGAGCTCCCTGCTGCGAGGTGCTGAGGTAGATCACTCCCGGGTTCACCTTGCGGCAGCTTTCGTAGTCTAGCCCTAGTTCGGTCATGGTTCCCGGCGTCATGCTCTCGGCGACGATGTCGGCCCATTTGACCAGTTTCAGCGCTATCTCCTTGCCCTTGGGCTTGGTGATGTCCAGGGCAATGCACAGCTTATTGGTGTTGTACTCGGCGTAGAACGCGCTGCGGTCGATGCCCGGCTTGGCATCCTTGAACGGGGCGAACGTTCTCAGCGGGCTCAGGTGCCGGTGGTTCTCAATGACGACCACGGTGGCTCCGTGCTCGGCGAGCTCGCGGCTGAGCTGGGGCCCGGCCGCCGCCCAACTGAAGTCAGCCACCTTTAGTCCTTCGAATATCTGCTTTGCCATTTCACAGCTCCTTCATGCTGATTCCCAGATCAGATGACACCGTTGGCCTTGAGTATCGCCAACTCCTCTTTGGAGAGGCCCAGCTCCTTCCCGTAGATCTCCTCGTTGTGCTCTCCAATGAGCGGCGCCCGCCGCTGGATCTTCCAGGGCGTCTCTTTCATCTTGAGGGGTGCTCCGGGGTACTTTATGGTCTCGCCCAGCTCGGGGTGCTGCACCATCTCCCAGAAGCCCCGGGCCTCCAACTGGGCATTCTGTAGCACATCCTCGAAGGTGGCACAGGGAGCCAGGAGTATTCCCCTCTTGACAGCCTCTTCGTACAGCTCCGCCTTGGTCTTGGTCATGATGAATTTGGTAACGTAGGAATTGCGGGTGTCGCTTTCCTCCTGGGTTATGGTGGCCGCATCCCACATGGTCGGGAAATCGAAGTCTTTCATTTCCAGGGCGTATCCCTCCGTGTTGGCCCAGTCCACCAATGCCCGGGATGACTGGGATGACCCGGCAAAGGCGCCGCCGCCGAACATCATGGTCACGTAGCCGTCCTTGCACGGAACCACGGTGCGGGTGAAGAGCATGCCGGCCTGTGGCCGGACGGAAACGAAGAACTGCCCCAGGCCCACCAGGTTGGCCTTGAGGATATCGTAGATCTCGACGGCATTCATCAGCGTCAGTTCCACCGCATCCTGCATGGAAACATCCACGTGCTGCCCCACGCCGGTCATCTCCCGGTGGTAATAGGCCATCATGGAGCCCAGCGCGCCCTGCAGGCCGGCGTGGAAGTAGGACTGTGGGTCGGCGCCCATCCGCACCGGGGGGCGGCCCAGGTCACCCAGGATACGGGCCATGCCGCCCATGGCGGCGCCGATGAGATCGGTGGCCTGGTAGTGAGCATAGGGACCGGTCTGGCCAAAGGGCGTGATCGAAGTGAAAATGATGTCAGGCTTGACTGCCTTGAGGTCGGCATACCCCAGCCCGATGCAGTCCATGTAGCCCGGCTCGAAGGACTCGACGACAATATCCGCCTTCTCCACCAGCTTCGTGAACAGCTCCTGCCCGTCAGGCAACTCGACATTCAGAGTGATGCCCCTTTTGCTGGTGTTGGTGGCGAACCAGAACAGGCTCTTCTCCGGGTCGGGAATGTCTTTGTAGAACGGGCCGATGTTGCGGGCTGGATCGCCTCCGGGCCTCTCGATCTTGATGACATCAGCCCCGAAGTCGCCTAGGACCTTGCCGCAGAACAGTCCTTTCTCGTCAGTAAGGTCCAGGACGCGGCAGCCATCCAACAGGGTGTTGTGTTTGGTCATGTCCACCTCCAATCATGGCCAGCAGATGGCCGGACATGCTGCCACATACTTGCCAAATCTCATTGTCATGAAGAGGACCCTGATTGGGTCTTATCAACCCCCTTGACCCCCCACTCTTGGGGGAGATGAGAGAAATCTGGGGACACCCCAGACCCCGGCAGCATCCTGCTGCACCTGTTCGGTCATTCCCGCGGAAGCGGGAATCCAGTCGATGTCGCAAAGGTAGGGCGGGTAGAGTGAAACGAAACCCGCCGGCACGGTCTCGATGCTCGCTTTTACCCCCCTAGCCCCCACTCTTGGGGGTAGACTAGGGAATTGGGGGACACCCCCAAACCCTCGGCAAAGGGACTTCGTCCCCTCTGCACACTCTTGAGGGCACTCGTGTAGGGGCGAGTTTCAAAATCGCCCTTACGGACACCCTCAGACTCTCGGCGGGAAGCATCCTGCACCTCGCTCCACCCATAGGCTCGGGGAGACGGCGCGCGCCAGAGAACACTCCCACCCCCGCCAGGAAGTGTCCTGGACCTCTCTCCTAGAGATCTCCTGGCTAAAAGCGAATGACAGCCCTCATCACCTTGGCTTTGTCCACCGCCTCCACTGCTTCGTTGATCTGGTCCAGTGAGTAGTACCCGGCGGCCAACTTCTCGATGGGGAGTCGGCCCTGCATATAGAGATCAACGTATCTGGGCAGGTCGTACTGCCTCAGGTTCCCGAAGAAGCAGCCTATGAGTTTCTTGCCATACAGGAACTCAAACGGAAAGAAGCTAATCATGTCAGCAGCCGGAGTGGCTCCCACCAAGACACATGTTCCAGTAGTGTGGATGGAGCTGAAAGCCTGCATCATGACCGCCGGGTTGCCAATGCACTCAAAAGCGTAGTCTGCGCCGCGCCCTGTTATCTCGATCGTTCTCAACTGGGCATTCTCTGTGGACGCATTGATGGTGTGGGTGGCTCCCAGTTCCCTGGCGACCCTCAGCCTCTCCTCCACCCTGTCCACGGCAATGATCTGGCCGGCTCCCCTCAGCTTGGCCCCCATTACCACCGACATTCCCACCACTCCGCAGCCGTAGACTACGATGCTGTCCCCGGCCCTCGTTTTGGCTCTATTGGCCACGGCGCCGATGCCCGTAGTCACGCGGCAACTGAAAAGGCAGACAACATCCAGAGGGGCGTCCCGGCCGACTTTGAACACCGAGCGCTCGTGGACGACAGCGTATTCGGCGAAGGAGCCCTGGCTGTACAGTATGTTCAAGTCCAGCTTGTCCTTATGCAGCCGTTTCCCTCCGCCCGGGAGACCGCCCATGAGATGCCAGGGCAGTGCTTCAAGGCAGAGACTCGTTTGTCCTTCAACACAGGAATGGCACTTCCCGCAGCTATAAACACTGGCGATGATAACGTGGTCGCCGGGCTGGACGCTGGTCACACCGGCGCCGACCTTCTCCACAATGCCGGCGCCTTCGTGTCCCACAACGACAGGCAGAGCCTGGGGTATGTCTCCTTTGATCGGGAGGAGGTCGCTGTGGCAAACTCCCGTCGCCACCAGCTTGACCATTACCTCATGGTCCTGTGGGTCGTCTATGGTGATCTCCTCGACCAGCATTGGTTTCTTGAACTCGAACAAGATGGCGGCTTTCATCTTCATCGTAGAGTGGTCCCCTATTTGCTGTTCATTGATTGGCTTTGGCGACAGCGAAGATGGCTTTCGCGGAGTCCAGTTTCCCAGAGGACCTCTTGCTGGCCCTGCCAAGCCGCAATATGATGGCCGAAAGCAGGGTGTCATGTCAAGACAGGTTCTCCGAATGCAAGCAACCAGGGATCGCGCTACAATGAGCAATCAGGATGAAGCGGCAAAGAGGGTGCAGCGACTCGTCCCTGCCTGGGTCCGAGATGACTCCGGATCAAATCGCTCTCCCAACGTGGAGCCGCCGCCTCAGGAGGAGTGTGCAGAGAGGCAGAGCCTCTTTGCCGGGGGTTTGGGTGTGTCCCCCAGTTTCCTAATCTTACCCCCAAGTGTGGGGGCTAAGGGGTTGATTGACTCCCACGCCGTGACGGTGCAGCAGGATGCTGCCGGGGTTCGGGGTGTCCCCGAGTCTTCTTATTCTTCCCCCAAGAGTGGGGGCCAGGGGGTTGAACACCACAAAACGGACGAGGCGCAATCAACATACAGTCTGGAGGTTTGATCGATGTTCAAGAACAAGAGAATCGCGATTCTTACGGGAGGCGGAGATTGCCCGGGCATGAACGCTGTCATCCGGGCGGTGGCCAAGAAGGCGATCCTTGAATACGGCGCTGAAGTGGTTGGCGTTGAGGATGGCTATGATGGGCTGGTGCGGAACAAGTGGAGAAAGCTGGAATACAACGACGTCTCTGGCATACTGACGCAGGGCGGCACGATATTAGGTACGTCGAATGCAGCCAACCCCTACCGCTATCCGGTGAAGAAAGGCAACCGGCTGGAGTTCCAGGATCTGTCACGGACTGCCATTGCCAACGCGAAGAACCTCGATGTCGACTGCCTGGTCTGCATTGGTGGGGATGGCACGATGCATATCACCAACAACCTGTTCAAAGATGGCGTTCCCGTCGTGGGCATCCCCAAAACCATAGACAATGACCTCAGGGGCACCGATATCACCTTTGGTTTCGACTCCGCCGTGTACATAGCCACGGAAGGCATTGACCGGCTTCACAGCACGGCTCAATCGCACCATCGTGTGATGATTGTCGAGGTCATGGGGCGCAATGCCGGGTGGATCGCGCTGCACTCGGGGGTGGCGGGGGGAGGGGACATCATTCTCATCCCGGAGATTCCGTATGACGCCGAAATCATCGCTGCCAAGGTGAAAGAGAGGAACCGCAGGGGCAAGCGCTTCAGCATAGTGGTGGTGGCTGAGGGAGCCAGGCCAAAGGGCGGAGACGTAGTGGTGAAGAGGATCGTCAAAGAGAGCGCGGATCCCGTCAGGCTGGGTGGCATCGGTTTTGTGGTCGGTGCCCAGATCGAGAGAATCACGGGAATCGAGACCCGCACGGTGGTCATGGGGCATCTTCAACGAGGCGGTTCGCCGACTCCCTTCGATAGGGTGCTGGCGACGCGGCTGGGCACCAAGGCGGTGGATCTGGTTGAGAACGGGGAATTCGGATACATGGTGGCGGTCAAAGGCAACGCTCTGACGAAAGTCCCCCTGGAGGACGTGGCTAAAGGGCCGAGGACAGTGCGCTCTAATGATCTGTTGATAGCGTCTGCCCGCGCCGTGGGAACCTGCTTCGGCGACTGATCTTGGCATAGGGGTCAGAAGGCGAGGGGCCAATGAGCAAGAACAGTGGAGCCTACGAAGTAGTGCCGTTCCCCAAGGTGCGGCTCAGGATAACCGACTTTCTGCATCTGATGCACGAAAAGCACGTCATCCACAGTCTCACCGAATTGGACGTGACCAAGCCTCGAGAATACATACGCCAACACAAGGCCAAGACCGGCGGAAGCTTGTCCTTCACTGCCTTTGTCATTTCGTGCCTGTCAAGGGCGGTCGACGAGGACAAGTACATGCATGCATACCGGAAGTGGGGAAACAGGTTGGTGCTCTTCGATGACGTTGATGTGACCACGGTTGTTGAGCATGAGGTGGATGAGGTGAGGATTGCCACTCCCTATGTCATAAGAGCGGCCAACAAGAAGACCTTCTGGGAGATACATCGCGAGATCAGAGCCTCCCAGGAGCAGAAGAACCGCGAATTCAAGAAGATGCCGTGGTATGAGAACTGGTTCTTCTCGCTACCCTCTCCTTTCAGGGTGTTCCTGTTCAGGGCCGTCGAGAAATCACCGCACTTGAGGAAGAAGATCGAGGGGACGGTCATGGTGACGGCCATCGGGATGTTTGGCAAAGGCTCTGCCTGGGGTATTCCCATGACGGTTTACACACTATGCCTTACCCTCGGCGGCATTTCTGAGAAGCCCGGCGTAGTCCAGGGAAGGATCGAAGTCAGGGAGTACCTCAGCCTGACCGTCAGCGTGGACCACGATATCATCGATGGGGCGCCTCTGGCCCGATTCATGACCCGTCTGAAGGATCTGGTAGAGAGCGGCTATGGCCTAGCGGAACCGGCTGCATAACTCGTGTGATCGCTCCGAGCTTCCAATGATCGCACGGGGGCTTTACCGCGGGGCATTAACTCCCAACTTCGTCGCCGGGTAGCCGGAGGCATTGACAATCGGCCATGGCGCACTCTCTAAAATACCTTTCCAATTCCTTTCTTATAGGTTTCTTAGGCCAGGGAGATAGACTTCGCCAACAATAGGGACCCGTTGGTGATGAACGATGACCAAGGAAGGCGGTGAGATTGGCAGCTGACTCAGTCCAAGAACGTCACAGAGCCTGCACGTAGGGAAGTTCCTGACAATGGACTCAGGGAGTTCCTGATATACGAGTTGCACACCTTTGGAGCAGTCTCATACCTACTACTACGCAAATGACAGGTGGTTCAGCGGGGCAGGAGAGGTAGGAAGACACCCGCATCGGGGCAACAGGCGGAGCGGGTTGCAGATACAATCTCGACAACTGATGATGGTTGGAGGAGGTCATGAAGATGGAGCAGCTACGACAACATCCGGAGATAATCGATCCATACAGAATCGGTCAGAGTAGCTTCGCAGATACGTCGTTTGTCAAGGACTTGGGCCTGGAGGCTCTCCTGGGATCAGTTCCGTTCTATTCGGAGGATACCCGAACGCTGGCCAGGAAAGTGATCGCCGAGATGGGTTCCGACATGAACACAGTCCACTATCGACAGGACGCACTCCAGGACCTGGTGTCGACGGAAAGTCTGTTGGACGCGGTTCAGAGTGCTGTGAAGCGTTTGAACGAGATAGGACACTGGCTGGGTGGTTTCAATGACGAAGCCAATCTGATCAACGGAGTTCGCCTGCTTAGAGCGTACCGGGACTTCATCAATGGTCCACCTGACCTCAGCAAGGCAAAGTCGAAAGCGCTGAAAGAGGTGGAGTCTTATCTGACCGCCATAAGGGCGTCCGATGAGTTCACCGGGCTGTGCGGTTTTGTGGACACAGTGGGCAGTCTGGGAGGGGTGGTCTTCCGCGTTTCTCTGGACAGGGATGGTATGCCGGCCAAGATGACGGCCATGGAGTTGGTCCAGAAGGACCCTGAGGACAAGTCGGGAATACTGGCATTCTTCGAGAGGCTCCTGGGGAGGAGGAAGTTCGAGGAGAACCTCCGAAGTTCCTCTGGACTCAATGAGGCCGGGAGGATCTTTCGGGGATTCATCGACCGGCAGTTCGTGCCCATTGTCAGGGCGTACGTCGATCAGATACGGGAGGTCATCTCCCTTTTGGAACCGCTGGCCTTCTATGCCGGGTTTGCCGAGTACTTCGCCGATCTGAAGGGGCAAGGGTTTGACATATGCCGGCCGAAGCTTCTACCTGTGGAAGAAAGAAGAATGGCAGCCAAGAACGCCAGGAATCCCCTCCTGGCCAGAGATAAGCACGACGGACAGCGAGTGGTGCCCAACGATATCAGTCATTCGGCCGATCAGAACATGTTCGTGATCACCGGTCCGAACAACGGCGGGAAGACGACGTATGTAAGAACAGTGGGCCTGGTGCAACTAATGAGCCAGAAGGGTCTCTTTGTCCCTGCAGAATCCGCTGACGTGAGTTTCGTGGACGGGATATACACCCACTTCGTTACCCCGGATGACATCACCAAAGGAGAAGGCCGGTACCGCAACGAGTTGATGAGGGTGAAGGAGATATTCGAAGCGGCTACACCGTACAGCCTGGTGATTCTGGACGAGCCCTGCGGCGGCACCAGCTATGAAGAGGGTTGCAGGCAATCGCTGGTGGTGCTGGATGGGATTCACAAGCTGGGGCCTGCCACGTATTTCACGACACACATGCACCCGGTAGCCGAAGCCGTCGATAGCGGCCGGTATCCGGCGGCCAGGAACCTCTCGGTGGAATGCCAGTACGACGGCAGGAAGATCAAGTACACCTACAAAGTGAAACCCGGTGCCTCCGGCAAGAGCTACGGCGAGGAGATTGCCAAAGACATCGGCTTGATGCCGGAGAAGATAGAGGAACTGGTCTCCAAGAGGGCGGAGAAGCAGGGCTACGCGGAGATCATCAGGAGGTAATGGCCTTGGCGATGTTCCCGATTTCGTCAGTCCCGGTGTCGAAGGAACTCTTCGGTGATGAATGACGAACAGGGGAAGCAGTGAGACCGGCAGCCGACTCAGCCCACGAACGTCCCAGAGCCCGTACGTAGGGAATTTCCTGATAATGGACTCAGGGAATTCCTGATATACGAGCTGCACACCTTTGTATCAGTCTCATACCTACTACTGGGCAAAACATAGGTCGTTCAGTGGGGAGGAGGGTTGACCGGTGTCTGAGTATGGCTCCTCCAACGGGCTGATGGAAGGCGGGTGTGATGGAAGAAATGCCTCATCGTTTCCCGGCCAGGCTGACGGATTGCTCCGGTTGCCACTATTGGTGACAGAAGCGACGAGAATCACTTCATGTAAGATTGAACGCAGGAAGTCCTACTTCCGATGAGAGGATGAATGCCATGGCGGATATTACCCTGGATGAGCAATCGGCTAAGCTCGAGGCCTACGAAAAGGGGTTCGTGGCCGTCTATCTGCTGAATACCGGACTTGACCTGGGTCTGTTCGAGAAGCTCAGTGCCTGCGAGGATGGCATCCACCCCGACGCTCTGGCCGGTGAACTCGGTCTGCACGAACCCTATGTTAGGCTCTGGTGTCAGACGGCCTACTACCTGGAGATTCTCGACTGCGATGGAGACAACAGGTTCAGGCTCGCCCCTCACATGGGCTCTCTGTTGACTGATCCTGGGAATCCGTTCTATTTCGGGCACAGGGCTAGATTCATGGTCAGTCATTGGTCGGAGCTTCTGAAGAGTCAGACCAAGTGCTTCAAGAGTGGAGACACGCATTCTTGGGATTCCCTCGGACTCGGGTTCTCAAGGGATGCCAAGGCCCTGACGAGCAACATCGTGCCGATGGCCTATAGGTTCATGATCATTCCGAGTGTTCCGGGATTGCAGGAGAGACTCGAGGCTGGAGCGAAGGTGCTGGATGTAGGGTGCGGTGCAGGACATCTGATTGTCCAAATGGCCAAAGACTTCCCCCGGTGCAGCTTTGTTGGCGTTGAGATCGACAGATTCGCGGCTGAAGATGCCCAGAGATACCTGCACACCGAGGGATTGAAGAGCAGGGCGTCAATCCTGTTGGCTGACGCTGCCCGCATGGACTACGACAGGGAGTTTGACTTGGTGAACATGGCGGTGGTGTTACACGAAATAGGGCCCGCCTCAAGACGCAGATCAGTGGCAAACTGCTACAGGGCTCTGAAGGAATCCGGCGAGATAGTGATCTTTGACTTTGGCTATCCCGAGAGACTGGAAGACTTCAGGAGGGCCGAGTATGCCCCCGGCATCAAGGATCAGTTCTATGAAGTGACCTGGGGCAGCGAGCACCTTTCACAATCGGCGAGACACGAGCTTCTGGTGGATGTTGGCTTCGCAGACGTCACTACCAACCCGCTGTTCGGCGGCGCGATCGAGGTGACGCATGCCAGGAAGTGAGCTCTCTGACACGGGAAGCCAGAACGTTGAATCGCAAAGATGCACAGCAGTAGGCGCCTTGGTGCTTCCACGGTGGAGAAATGGACAGGGAGGTGGACTATGGCACAGCGATATGACGTTGTGGTGGTCGGGGGTGGCCCCAACGGTTTGGGAATAGCGGCCTACCTGGCGAAGTGTAGCCTCAAGGTTTGCCTCTGCGAGGCGAGGCTCGAAGTTGGCGGTGGGTGTGAGACCATCGAGCCCATCCCTGGCTTCAGAATTGAGCCACATGCCGCCTACAACTTCGCCGGACCGGCACCGGGCTGGGAGCAGTTGGAGCTCTGGAAGTACGGCCTGAGAGTGGTTCCTCACCAGGTCTTCGCTGCCGCCGTATCGGAGGACTGCGACAAGTTGGGTCTTGGGGGCAGGTGGAACCGGGAGGCGATCAGAGAAGTAGCGGCTATGGGGGGAGAGGACGCCATAGTCCAGGCGGAGGCCACACTTCAGATGCTGGACTCTCCGGAGTGCAGGGAATTCCTGAGGTCCATCTTCTGGACACCGCCACCCCCTGAAGGCTACAGCCGTGAGCCGAAGGATCTGCCGTGGGTGAAGACGGTCAAGAGACTGCCCCTCCTCGGGCTGGTGTATGACGACAGTTGGCTGGAGATGTCCGTTTTGGACATTGCTGACATACTCTGCAAAGAGGACTCTCAGAAGGTTGGCATCTGCATGGCTTCATGGGCCGCCGGCCCCGATTTCATATCCAAAGGCATGGGGATCGTCGGCTTTGCTGAGAGCTTTCTCGTCCAGTACGCCTCCGGAGGATTCCTGGGAGGGATGCACTCGTACATGCATGCCCTGGCGCGCTGCGCCGTCGCCCATGGGGCCACTATTCTCACCAACTGCGCGGTGGAGGAGATCATCGTGGAGAGTGGCGAGGCCAAGGGGGTCAGGCTGGCCGACACGGCTCCGCGGGCGAACAAGGTCATCCTGGCGGACAAGGCGGTGATCAGCGGCACCCATGTGAAGGAGACCTTCCTCAAGCTAATAGGGACAAAGCATCTGGACAGAGGCTTTCTCCAGCGGGTGAAAGATACCAATCTCAACGGAGGCAGCCTCTTCAAGCTCGACCTGATTGTGAGGGAACTGCCCCAGTTCAAGGGGAGAGCCGGGGAGTGCATGAGGAAGCATATACCGGCTACCATTGCCTGGCCGGCGAACCGACTGGATGTGTTGATCAATCAGAGGAATGCAGTCTGCGTGGAGCGGCGGCATCCGATCAAGAGAGACGAGATGATCATGCAGAACCTCTGCCAAAGCGTCTATGATCCGACGAGATGCCCGCCGGGCTATCACACCATCTATAACAATATGACAGTCCCGCCTCCGGAATACCACCGTGACGGTCCTGAAGCAGTGAACAAGGCCAAGGACGAGATAGTGGATGCGATGCTGGAGAGATACCGGGAGTACTGCACCAACATGGGCGATGACAACATCGTGGCCAAGTTCGTTATGACTCCCTACGACTCTGCCTTCAGGAACATGGGCATGGTGAGCGGCAACTTCCAGGGGATACGGTCCTGCGAAGACCAGTGGTGGATCAACAGACCGCTCCCTGAGCTTTCGAGGTACAGAACTCCTGTCAACCGGCTCTACCTGTGCAACCAGACCTCTCATCCGGGAGGGCTGGCCATCATGGCGGTGCCCTACTGCCTGATGCACATCCTGATTGAAGACCTGAATCTTAAGCCGGGCGGCTGGTGGTATCCGTCTCCATACTACGTATCGGACCGGGAGGTGAAGACCGGCGAGGTGTGAAGCCCCGTACTCTCTCGTGATCTCTATGCAAGGCGGCAGATTGAAAGGAGGGTGCTGATGGGGAACCAAGAGAAAGATCAATGATGCGCTGCTGAAAGAGCTGCCGGTGTGAATGGAGTTCGATGGCAAAGGAGGTTGTATGAGATACCTGTTCACCACTCTAGAGTCCGACGACCTGGGGCTGCTGGCACGCGCCCTGCCGGTAGCAGCCGAGCTGGCAGAGCGCGGCCACAAGGTCGCCTTCTGTACTCCTGCGCCTGCGCGAAGCAAAGTAATCGCGGAGGCCGGGTTTGAAAACCTCCGCCCTAAGCACCCGCTGTACTACATCCCCCACAGAGAAGGGAATCTCACCGGCATCATTCGCGCCTCGAGATCGAAAGAGGTCAGGCAGGACTTCGGCGGCCCGTTGAGTTTCCTCCGCCAACTGGTTCGTGTCATGCCCTGGAGCATCAGGCCCGGCCGGTTCACATCCGAGACATGGAATCTCGATCACTTCATGTCGATGCTCGGGTCGCTCAGCGCCAACTTCGTTCGCTCGGATGTCGAAGCCTTGATGACAGTGATGACCGATTGGAACGCGGACGTCATCGTCGATTTCTGGAACCCCCATGCCTGCATCGCCGCGAGGGCCGCCAGGAAGCCGCTGATAACCGTCATCCAGTCAGACCTGCACCCGGAGAGCGCCGGATTCATCTGGTGGAAACAGCCGCCACCGCATGTGCCGACCGCCGTGCCGGTCTTCAACAAGATACTCACCGGCTACCACCTCCTGCCGATACGTAAGACCGGCGAGTTGCTCACGGGCGATCTGACCCTGGTTTTAGGCACGCCGGAGCTAGAACCCCTGCCGGAGACAGCCAGAGTGACCTACATCGGCCCGCTCGTCTGGCAGAAAGCGGAGGGCAAGATGCCGGACTGGTTCAACTCCCTGAGCAAAGACAAGCCCGTCATCTGGTTGTATCCCGGGAACCCGCGCTATCTGGCGTACGACGTTCCATACGATTCGGCCGTCGTTACGCGCGCCTGCATAGCAGCGTTATCGAATGAGGATGTGCAGGTAGTGCTGAGCACCGGGCATCTGGGGTTGCCCGATGGCGTTTTGCCATTGCCCGCCAATTTCATCCATGAACCATTCGTGCCCGCCCTGGCGATGGCCAAGAGGTGCAATCTGATGATACACCACGGAGGGTACGGCTCTTGTCAGACCGGGCTTTATAGCGGCACCCCGCAACTCACCATCGCCACCATTTCGGAGCGCGAGGGCAACGCCCGCCGGGTGGCGGCCGCAGGGGCGGGGGAATTCATCGTGCCGATTTCGGACTCTAAGGGTAGGAAGAAGCGCGTTCCGATTGAGGAGTTGCGGGCGAAGGTCAGGAAGGTTCTGGGTGACCCTTCATACAAGGCGAACGCCATGCGTATCAGCGAGAAACTGCAGAGCTATGGTGGCCCTGCCGAAGCGGCCCGACTGATCGAGGAGGCGAGCCGGGGATGATTGGATGTGCGGCACGGGAGCTTGTCTTGAGAAGGTCGCGGTACGCTTCGTGGATTCCCGCGGAGGGGCTTCGCCCCTCTGCGTTACTGATAGTCCCCCAAGAATGGGGGATCAAGGGGGTTGATAGTAGGTCGCAAGACAGCCTTATGCGCTTTGTGGCGTCCGGGCGTTCCTTCTGCCAGATGCACCGAGGCTCATGGGCCAGGTTCGACCGGATTGATTGGATACGGGTGGTTCATCAACGAATACGGAGGAGAGAAACATGCATCACGATTCCGCTAAAGCCCTCTACGATTTCTATTCTCTGGCGGACAAGAACGATTTCTTTGCCGCCTACCTCTATCTGAAGCACACGGATCACTTCATCTACCAAGCCGGCCTGGCCATGGGCGTCCCGGCTCAGGAGCCGGCGGAGAAGCTGGACGAGTCCGTCAGCCAGATGATGACTGCCTACATCAAACAGTTCGCTGACACGGTGCCGAATGCCGAAACCAGCATCCAGCACGGCAAAGTGCTCAAGACGAAGGATGCTCTGAAGATCGTGACCCAGAAATCAGCCCTGAGGCTGCATCCTTCAGAGCGAGTGGTCCCCTTCAAGATAGCCCGGGACGTGATCCTGGAGAACCCTGGTGCCATTGCTCTGGGGACCTGTTACTGCCGCGCTGTTCAGCAGAACCCCTGCCTGCCGCCGCCTCAGGAAGTCTGCCTCATCCTGGGCGACCCCTTCGCCGCCTTCATCGCGGACCACAACCCCAAGTTCCGGCGCGCTTCGCAGGAAGAGGCGATGAACGTCATCGAGCAGGCCCACAAGCGTGGGGAGGTGCAGTGCGCCTACTTCAAGAAGGATACCGGCAACCGGTTGGTCGAGATCTGCAACTGCTGCCCGTGCTGCTGCATGGGCATGAAGGTATGGAACCTCTTCGGCGGAGCGATCCCCTTTCTGTCCCCTTCGGGCTACGTCTCTCAAGTGAATGACAGTTGCGACGGATGCGGTGCCTGTGCCGGGAAGACCTGCCCTTTCAATGCTATCGGCCTGGACGAACAAGGGAAGAAGGCGGTGGTGGATGTGGCAAAATGCATGGGCTGCGGTGTCTGCGAGGACAAGTGCCCCATCCGGGCTATCAGCCTGCGGCGCGAGCCGGCCAAGGGTGAGCCTCTGGATGTCGACGAGCTGAAGCGTCGAGGAGGGGCATGATGTTCAGTATCACTGAACATCAAGTGAAGGCCGGACAGGCCCCGTATAACAGGTTGTTCCTGGCCATCTACAACCCGGTCGTTCAGTTCAACTACCGGTTCCTGTGGGGATGTCAGCCGCGTCACGTGCTGGATTTGTACAATGAGCACGTCTCCGCCAACCATCTGGACGTCGGCGTGGCCACGGGAACCATCCTGGATTACTGTAGATTTCCCACCCCAAGCCCTCGGTTGGCCTTGATGGACCTCAATCCCAACAGTCTCGCCGTAGCGGCCAGGAATCTGGCTCGATACCATCCGGAGACCTACCTCAGGAACGTACTGGACTCGATTCAGATCGATGCTCCGCTTTTCGATTCGGTAGGCCTGGCCAATCTGCTCCCCTGCCTGCCGGGTACGATGAGGACAAAGAAGGTTGTGTTCGAAAACCTCAAAGTCGTGCTGAAACCTGGAGGAAGGCTCTTTGGGTGCACCATCCTGTATGGAGGAGTCAAGCGAAGCCCGCTGGGGACGCTGGCTCTGTGCCTCATCAACGCCAGGGGCTATTTGACCAACAAACAAGACGACTTGGAAGGGCTGAAGAGGAACCTGGCGGAGTGTTTCCCGGAGAGCTCCGTGAAGGTGGTGGGGTGCGTGGCGCTGTTCTGGGCGCGGAAGTGAGCCTTTTGGCCTGCGTTGGGCAAGACATCTACCGACTGACTGGACCATGAACGGTGGGCGTGAACTGCCTCTGTTGCGAATCTAGGAGGTGAGACGATGTCAGATATCACTCCGGAACAGGTGAAGGCCGGACAGGCCATTTACAGCAGGTCGTTCCTGGCCATTTACGATTGGGTCATCAAGTTCTTGTACCTCATTGACAGATGCCCACCGCATCACGTGCTGGACCTGTACAACGAACACGTCTCTGCCAACCATCTGGACGTTGGCGTGGCCACTGGAGCGCTCCTGGATCACTGCACGTTCCCTGCATCGAACCCCCGGCTGGTCTTGATGGATCTCAACCCCAATAGTCTGGCCGTGGCGGCAAAGCGCCTGGCTCGATACCATCCGGAGTCCTACGTTCAGAACGCCCTGGACCCCATAAAGATCGATGTTCCGCCTTTCGATTCGGTGGGCATCGCCAATGTGCTCCACTGTCTGCCGGGCACGATGGCGACAAAGAGGGTGGTGTTCGAAAACCTGAAAGCCGTGCTGAAACCAGCCGGGACGCTCTTCGGCTGCACAGTACTCGGCAAAGGGGTTAAGCGCAGCCCGCCAGGGACACTGTTGGTGAACTGCATGAATGCCGTCCACGTGTTGACGAACAAGCAAGATGATCTTGGAGGGTTGAAGCAGAACCTGGCGGAGTGCTTCTCCGAGAGTTCAGTGAAGGTGGTCGGCTTCATGGCGCTTTTCTCTGCCCGGAAGTGAGCATCGATTGCACGGGAGCATTGGAGGTGTCGCATGGGAACGACGTTGCTTCGTGGCGGCAAGATAGTCGATGGTACTGGCGGCCAAGCTCGTGATGGTCACGTCCTGATAGATGGTGACCGGATCAAGGCGCTCTTGGGAGCCGGAGAAGCGCTTCCAGCAGCCGATTCGGTCATTGACGTGACGGGTTGCGTTGTGGCTCCTGGCTTCATCGATGCCCATTCCCACATGGACTGGTCCCTTCCCCTGGACGATCACCCCTACCTGCTGAAGTGCTTCCTGGAGCAGGGCGTGACCACGGTAGTGGCCGGCAACTGCGGTTTCTCGCCGGCACCTGTCGAGGCTGAGACCTTCACCCTGCTGGACAGCGGGTTGGTGCTCCCCTTCGAGAAACCGCTCGACTATAGCTGGCGCTCAATGGGAGAGTTCCTCGACCGGATCCAAGAGAGAAGGCCGGTCTTGAACCTGGCGCAGCTAGTGGGTCACGCGACGATCAGGATAGCGGCCAGCACGCGTCGGGGAGCTATGAAGCCTGATGAGTTGAAGAACTGCCTGGCGAAGGCTCAGCAGTCTCTGGATGAGGGTGCCTGTGGCTTGAGCTTTGGCCTGGGCTACCACCCCGGTATCTGGTCTCCGACAGAGGAGATTGCAGCCTTCAGCGCGGTCGCTGCCAAAGCTAAGAAGCCGGTTACAGTGCACCAGAGGACGTACCTCCGGCTTTCCAGGGTCTACTCGCCGTTGTCCTTGAAGCCTCACAACCTGCTGGCCCTGCAGGAGATGATTGACGTTGCCCGCAGCACGGGCGTGTCGCTTCAGCTATCTCACGCCGTGCTGTTCTTCCGCGGGACGTGGCCAACAATCGACAGGTACCTCGGCATGATTGAGGAGGGCCGCCGCCAGGGCGTCGATGTGATGATGGATGCGATTCCCTATACATCGCTCAACGGGAGCGTGTCTGCCCTGCTGCCTCTGTGGTTCATTGCCAGCTTGCCTCAGGGATACAAGAGCCGGTGGGCGCGCCTGCGCGTGAATGTCGAGTACAACCCGTTGGTCTTCCGGCGATCCGGGTATGACGTCAAGAAGCAAGTCCGCCTGATGGATGCAGGAGTTCAGGAGTGGGAGCACCTGAGCGGTCTGCCGATTGGCGAGATCGCCCGCAAATGGGGAGTGTCGACCATGGATGCCGCGCTCAGGCTGTGCGAGTCTTCGAGTGGCCGCGCTGCTATCTTGTGCCTCGAGGCGGCTGGCGAACCCGGCAACGAGAAGCACCTGGAGACCATCCTTTCTCACAGCGTCTGTCTCTTTGGTACAGACGCGCTGATCCGCAGCAAGGGCTGTCCAAACCCAGCGGCCTTCGGGACATTTCCCAAGGTATTGGGGTACTATGCCAGAGAAAGGAAGCTGTTCAGTGTCGAAGATGCCATCAGGAGAATGACCTCCGCCAGCGCTGACCGTTTTGGCCTGAAGAATCGAGGCAGGCTGGAGCCCGGGAAGGCGGCCGACATTGTGGTGTTCGATCCTCAGAAGATCTCGGAGACGCCTCCAGTAGGGCAGAGGCCTGCTGGCAAGCCCGCGGGTATCCATCACGTCTTCTTGAATGGGGCGCATGTGGTGAAGGATGGGACTTACGTTGTTGGCGCAAGGGCCGGCAGAGTACTCAAGGTGTAGCTTGCCCAGTGCTAGCTAGCTCTTCGCGCCGGAAACCAGACTGCCGCCCGGCGGCAAAACGTCGAAATTCTCGCCGGCCAGCTTGGCTATCAGTGTAGCCTTGAGTGTGCCTATGGGAATGCGGATCTGGTGCAGCGAGTCCCGGTCCCTGATGGTCACCTGCTTGTCCTCCAGGGACTGGAAGTCGATGGTGACGCAGTAGGGTGTGCCGACCTCGTCCTGGCGGCGGTAGCGGCGGCCGATGCTCTGCGAGTCGTCGTACTGGGTCATGAAGCAGCCGCGAATGCTGGCGTGCACCTCCGTTGCCATAGGCACCAGCTTCTCATTTCGGCTCAGGGGCAGCACCGCCACCTTGATGGGGGCCAGGGCCGGGTGCAGCCGCAGCACCACCCTCTTCTCCTTCTCCACCACCTCCTCGTGGTAGGCGTCCAGGAGGAAGGCGAGCACGGAGCGGTCGACGCCGGCGGAAGGCTCGATGACGTAGGGAACAAAGCGTTCCTTGGTTTCCTCTTCAAATACGCTCAGGTCTTTGCCGCTGAACTTGGCGTGCTGCTCCAGGTCGTAGTCGCCGCGGTTGGCGATGCCCTCCAATTCTGACCATCCCATGGGGAAGAGGTACTCCACGTCGTAGCAGCCCTTGGCGTAATGGGCCAGCTCTTCCTTCGCATGCGGGCGCAGGCGAAGGTTGTCCTTCTTGATGCCCAGCTTGACGTACCAGTTGAACCTCTGTTCGAGCCAGTGCTGGAACCAGTGGTCATCGGTGCCGGGCTTGACGAAGTACTCCATCTCCATCTGCTCGAACTCGCGACTGCGGAAAATGAAGTTGCCGGTGGTAATCTCGTTGCGGAAGGCCTTGCCTACCTGGGCGATGCCCAGCGGCAGCTTCTTGCGCGAGGTGCTCATAACGTTCTGAAAGTTGACGAGGATGCCCTGGGCCGTCTCCGGTCTGAGATAGACGACGGCTGCATCATCCTCCACCGGCCCCATGAAGGTCTTGAACATCAGGTTAAACATCCGAGGTTCGGTCAGCTCACCGCCGCAATCCGGGCACTTGTTCTCCTTGAGTTGGTCGGCCCTGAAGCGATTCTTGCACGACTTGCAGTCCACCAGGGGATCGGAGAACTGCTGGACGTGGCCGCTGGCTACCCAAACCTGCGGGTTCATCAGGATAGCGGCATCGATCCCAACGACATCATCCCTGTCGAGGACCATGGCTTTCCACCAGGCTTCCTTCACATTGTGCTTCAGTTCCACGCCGAGGGGGCCGTAGTCCCAGCAGCCTCCGACCCCTCCGTAGATTTCGCTGGACTGAAAGATGAAGCCGCGCCTCTTGCACAGGGAGACGATGGTATCCATGTCAACACTGCTCATTCATTCAACTCCTGGCTGGTGCCACTCCGGATGGCTGCGAATAATGTTATCAGAGGGGGCCGAAAAAGTCTTCTCAGCGCTCTTTTTGGCAATGCTGTAGGACGAATCCCTTACTGCACTCTGGAAGATGAGAGGAGGAGGAAACCTCCTGCCGGGAGTTTGAGGGTGCCCCCGCCTCACACCAGTGTCATTGCGAGGAGTCCGCCCCAAGTGGGCGACGAAGCAATCTCGGGGCGGAGTGGAGTAGTCAGGCGAGTACGGAGATTGCCGCGCCTTCTCCTCGCTTGGCTGGGAGAATGGCTCGCAAAGACAGGTTGGGAGAGAGTGGGGGATCAAAGGGGGTTGAAGTCGAGCATAGAAATTGCTACCCGACTTCCTTAGCTTTTCCCAGGCTTATGCTTACAAATTATGCCCGTAACCGCGACTAAAACAGTGGCAAGGAACAACTCCGTGATACCCGATCTCCACCCTCCCCCATGGATCAGGTGGCGGATGCCAAGACCGCAGATCGTCACAACGACTACAACCTGGATTACCATTGCTTTGGTCCGGTCAACGAGATAGGCAGCTGTGATGAGCAATGCGGCAGACACGACTTCAATGGTGCCGGAACGCCATGCTTGGTTGGGCTGAGTAAAGTGATATGACCCTGTTCCGCAGAAAACGATGGCAATTGCTGTGTCTATAAGGATTGCCACTCGCGGAATGCGATTGCGTTTGTTCGAGCTGGATGATTCAATCGAGTCTTTCTGGCTGTTCATAAGTGGAGCGGTATTGTACCATATACGGGCGTATATCTGCCTAGCTTCGCCGATCCTTCTGCCGCTCTATTAACAAATTGATGATGGCCCTTCTGAACAACAGGCCTAGCCCACCCACGACCACGACAAGCCTGATGGCTATCCAGACGGATAGATGCCCCTTGGTCAACTTGGCACCCGTCTCTACATTGTAGACCGTCAGCGGAGATTGTTGCCGAAATGGGATTGTGGGCCGAATAGAAGTTGATAAATGTGGGCGGTGATGTCTTTAACTATTTCGGCAAGGGTGCTCAGACCTGGGATGGACCCACCAGGGCGGCTATTATCCACAGTCCCTGTCTTCTGCAGTTGCTTCAAAGCCTTCTTGATGTTCATGGCTGCCGCAGTTAACCAGAGCTGTATCTGTACCTTCCATCCATCTGCCCATGAATGGAGGTCAGGGGGTTGAATCAGACAATTCAATCACGGTGCAGCAGGATGCTGCCGGGGTCTGGGGTGTCCCCAGATTCTCTATTCTCCCCCCATGATTGGGGGACAGGGGGTTGAAAAAGAGCCTCTGGAGACAGACCCTCTTCTGGGCCATTGGCAGGAGTAATCGAGCTTGACGCTGAACGCGCCAATACGGGACAATTGAATCATGATTCTGAAGGCGCTGGAAGTCGGCCCGTACATGTCCAACTGCTACATCGTGGGTTCTGAGAAGACCAAAGATGGGATGATAATCGACCCTGGGGCCGAAGCCGGACGCATTCTGGAAGAGGTTCAGGATGCCGGCCTTTCCATCAGGATCATTGTGGTCACCCACATGCACGCCGATCACATCGGTGCGCTGGCCAAAGTGAAGGAAGCCACCAAAGCGCCATTCGCCGTCCACGAGGCAGAGGCTTCAAAGCAATATGTGGATGGCGCCAGCGCCATGCTGGGCGCCATGATGGGCCGTCCTTCAGGCGGCATCCCCAAGGTGGACAGGATGCTGAAGGATGGGGACAAGGTGGATATCGGTGACCTGCATTTCACCGTTCTGCATACGCCAGGTCATAGCCCCGGCGGCATCTGCCTCTCCGGGCCGGGCGTTGTTTTCTGTGGCGACACGCTCTTCAACTTCAGCATCGGCCGGACGGATTTTCCGGGTGGCGACTATGACCAACTGATCGACAGCATCCAGAAGAAGATCATGGTCCTGCCCAACGAGACCAGGGTCTATTGCGGCCACGGGCCGGCCACCACTGTGGGCTTCGAGCGCAAGGCCAACCCGTTCCTCCAGGGCCGCCGCTTCGATTTCTGATTCCCGAAAGCCCTCTCCCTTGTACCCCCTCTGTGTAGGAATGATGCCAATCTTGTGTGGGTCTGGTATGGATTTCTCGGGATGAAGGTCTTCAATCTATTGCGAATGGCTGGTTACGAGATGAAGTGACGGGGCGATTTGCTGGTGGCGTTGCTCGATCGTTCCATCCCTTGTATTATAAGCTCGGGCTGACGTGCTCAGGCCCTAGACGTTCGGCAACCAGGCGGTATTGGAAGACATGGCAGACTTGATTAGTTACTTCGACTACGAACTGGCAACGTTTGTGGCTATCTTGTCTGTAAGCCTAATAGGAGTGGCCACTGCGGTGCTTGGCCCTATGTTGAAGAGCTTTCGAGAAAGGTTCCAGATACTGTCTCTGGACGAGAGAAGAAAGACTCTCCTGTTTGTATTGGAGTACGCGGCATCCTGGATTCTCGTGTTTGTCATCACTACCTCCGTCGGTTCTGAGTGGCCCGGTCATTTTGGGGACGCCTTGATTGGATCGCTTCTCCTAGCCTTCGTGATTCTCCCCCTGCTCTTAATTGTTGCTCGGAGGCTCAGACGGAAAAGGGAAGAAGAGCAAGTGCGCGTGAAGGTGGACACGATGGCTGTGGTATCTCTCATGGGTTACGCCTTCTTGGTCTTTGGCATCGTGGCCCAATTGCTCGCACTAACGGGAATAGGGGGCATCGCGTTAGCAATCCATGGGGGCCCTTTTGAAGAGGAGAACTTCAGATATGGCATCCTGAGTCTATTCTGGGGCATGTTCTTCTTCATGACAGGTATCCTTGCATTCCTGATGACCAATGCTTGGGAAGGTATCGGACATTTCCTCGACTTTCTCAAGAAGAAGCGTCAAGATTGAACCGGAAAGCACAAGACAGTCCCTGAATGTGATTGCAGGGAAGGAGTGCTGCAGCACTAACATCAGGGCAGATTGTCACCGTCACTTGGCTTGCCACCATAAGTAACGCACGGGTCTTCTCCCCTCTTGACGTTCGGGTTATAATCACGGCAACGATCGCCCGGCCACTCCAGGTCAACCTGATCCGACGAGACGGAAGCTAGCCCGTGTCTGGCCAAGAAGGTTGATGCGACGACACTCTTGACGGCTATCAGGCGACAATCACTGTGGAACTCCGAACAAAATGGGAACGAGACTGCTTAAAATGGAGGGGAGAGTATGTTTGAAGTGATTTACTGTTCCAGAGGAGGAAATACCCGAAAAGTCGCCGAGGCAATTGCGGGTGAGCTCGGCGTTAGCGCCAAGGATATCAAAACCGCCGGGGAGGTATCCCGAGAAGCCTTCATCTTACTTGGCTCTGGCAACTACGGCGCAAAACCAGTCAAAGAAGTTGTGCAGTTCGTCGAGAGAAACTGTCACCAGGGAGGCAAAGTCGCTGTCTTCGGCACTTCGGCAGGGGGCACTGGGAAGGAAGTGGCCGCCATAGAGAAGCTTCTGGTCAAGAAAGGCGTAACAGTTGCTGGCAGATTCTACTGCCTGGGCAAATTCCTCTTCTTCCTTAGGAGGGGACATCCCAACGAAGAGGATCTGAAGAAGGCACGGGAGTTTGCCCGCGCGGCTGCGATGGCCAAATAGCCTCGAATGCCTGCCGGTATCCAAGACACTTCATGTCAAGGCTGTCCAGGGAGGGAGAGGCGACCGGGTTACTGAAGGGCCTTCCACCTGCTTGACGTTCGGGTTATAATCACGGCAAGGACCGGAAGTGACAGTCGTCCCTCGTAACTGGCGCAGCACAAAACCCGCTCTAGCCCCGTGTCCCCATTTCAACCTGATACCCAGTGGCCCATGCGCTGACCTTGGCTGCGGAGCCTGATGGCTTCGCAGAGGCGATAAAGGACAGTTGACATAAGGAGGTGCCATTTGGCCAGGTTGACGCTCCAGACCGGTCCGGGAGTCTTCGAAGTCCTCGCCCATGTCTGCCGGAGCCACCAGGAAGCTGTGAAGCAGTTCGTGGAGAACTCCGCGGACGCTATTCAGCAGCTCAGCACTGATGAAGGGCGCATATCCGTCATTCTCGAATACCTGCCGTCCGAGAATGAGCATCACGGCCGGATCTTGAAGAGGATCCTTGTCGCTGACAACGGCATCGGCATGGACCGCGAAAAGATGAGGTCTATCCTGCAGCGCATCGGCGACTCTGAGAAGGTGCAGATGGCTCTTAGAGGTGAGAAGGGTATCGGCATTCTGGCTTTCTCGCTGGTGGCCGAAGAGCTGCATCTGGCCTCGACCGTGGCCGATGGCGTCCCCTCGAGCTGCATCGTACTGAAGCGTCCCTGGCTGAAGACGGGTCAGGCCCAGATAGTGGAGCGTTGCCCGCGCCACACCCACGCCGAGCGCGGGACCATCGCCTATCTGGAGGACATCCTGCCGGAGATCGCTGATAAGCTCACCAAGGAGGGGTTGAAGGAGTACCTGGGCCGGGAATTTGCCAGCGACCTGAGGCAGGGCCTCTATGCCATGGCCATCTCCGACGGTCATGGATTCGAGCCGGTGCCTCCTCAGCGATATCGTGGCATAAAGGCCATGGCTGATACTATATCGCTGGGGCGACTGGGCACAGTGCATGTGGAGCTGCATGTCCTGCCCTGGGAGATGGCCGACGCCACGGTTAGCCTCTACGGGCGCGGCGGCACCCGCATCTGTCTACTCACCGATCTCGACGATTTCAAGGCTCTGCCCTGGATCGACAAGCGCTTGGAGGGTTACGTGCGCTGTGACCACCTGAAACGCACGGCGGACAAGACGGCCGTGGTACAGGAGCAGGTCTACCAGGCCTTCGTGGCCGGCCTGCGCGGGATAGAGCCGGAGATCAAGGACATGATCGGCAAGATCAGCGCCGAGTCCCAGGAGCGGCGCTTCCAGGTGGTGATGGGCAAGGCGGGGAAACTGATAGACAAGTTCCTGCGCTATCGCGACCGGGGATTGCTGGCGGAGCTGGCCATGCGGACCCCCGGCATGGGACTGGCGAAGAGGGCGATCGACAAGTCGACTGCCGGCGACGAGACGAGGCCTGAGCCGGCCCCGGACAAGCCGAGCGCGCCGCGGGCGCCGGTGTACACCAGAGCGCCCTATATTGAGCTGCGGCCTCCTCCGCGCGCCAAAGCCGAACTGCGGAGCTGGTACGACCCCAGGACCGGCTGCATCTGCGTGAACCGGGAGCACGAGGAGTTCATGCTGGCCCAGAGGCAGGACTCGCGCTGCATCCGCTATCTCTTCGCCATATGGGCCAAGGAGAGCCTGCTGCAGGAGTACGGCGAGGATGCGGAGAGGCTGGCTGACGAAATGGTGGGGAGGATAACCGAGGCCGAGCCTTTGCTTTGGTAGACAATCAGTTGTAGGGTGGGTAGAGCGGAGCGAAACCCACCGACCCAGTTTCAAAGCTCGTTTTCAACCCCCTTTGATCCCCCAGTCTTGGGGGAGAATGAAAAGAGAATTGGGGGACACCCCCAAACCCTCGGCAGCATCCTGCTGCACTTATTCTGTCATTCCCGCGGAGGCGGGAATCCAGAACGGTTCTCGGAGGGCCATGCTCGGTCATAGCCGCGAAACCCACCGACCCAGTTTCAAAGCTCGTTTTCAACCCCCTTTGATCCCCCAGTCTTGGGAGAGAATGAAAAGTAGGGGCTTGATGAATCAAGCCCTTACGGACACCCCCAAACCCTCGGCAGCATCCTGCTGCACTTATTCTGTCATTCCCGCGGAGGCGGGAATCCAGAACGGTTCTCGGAGGGCCATGCTCGGTCATGGCCGCGAAACCCACCGGCCCTGTTTCAAAGCTCGTCTTCAACCCCCTTTGATCCCCCAGTCTTGGGGGATAGAAGAAAAGAGAATTGAGGGACACCCTCAAACTCCCGGCAGGAGAAGCTCCTGTACCTCTTTTTACCAACCCCCTTAGTCCCCCTTTGCCAAAGGGGGATTCCAGAGGGTTTTACCAGACACCCCCAAACCCTGGCACGAGGGACCCCGTACCTCTTCCCCTCCTGTTTGAGTCTCAGCGTACAATGTGATATACCTGCCATGGGCTTTGAATGATGACTCCGATACTGAAGACGAAACTCTACATGCCCCCGATGCCCTCGGAGATGGTGCACCGGCCCCGGCTGGTCGAACGATTGAGAGAAGGCTTCACCAGAAAGCTGACCTTGATTTCGGCCCCGGCCGGTTTTGGGAAAACCACTCTTCTCAGCGAGTGCTTCGGTTCAGGCGAGTCGCCCGTGGGTTGGGTGTCGCTGGATGCCGATGACAATGATCCCAGCCGTTTCTGGGCCTACTTCATCTCCGCCCTCCAAAAACTCTACCCTGCATTGGGAGAGGCGGCCATGGAGATGATCGACTCTCCTCAACCGCCTACCTTCGATACATTGCTGACTGAGCTGATCAATGAAATGCCTGACTGTGGCGATTTGCCGGGCAACCCCTGTGTCATCGTTCTCGATGACTATAATGCTATAGATGAGAAGTCCATTCACAAAGGCGTGGCTTTCCTCGTCGACCGCATGCCTGCCCAACTGCATCTGGTCATTTCCACCAGGGTTGACCCGCCTCTGCCACTGGCTCGCCTCCGCGCCGGCGGGCAGTTGTGCGAGTTCCGCACTGGTGATTTGCGTTTCACGCCTGGGGAAGCGGCGGCCCTGCTCAACGACCTGGTGGGGCTGGGTCTGTCTGAGAAGGATATTGCCGTGCTGGACGCCCGCACCGAAGGCTGGGTGACCAGCCTCCAAATGGCGGCACTCTCCATGCGAGGCCGGAAGGATGTCTCCAAGTTCGTGGCTGCCTTCGGTGGCAGCCACCGGTTTGTCCTGGACTATCTCAGCGAGGAGGTGCTCAATCGGCAGACGGCTGACATACAGTCATTCCTGTTGGAAACCTCCATTCTGGACAGACTGACTGGCCCCTTGTGCGACGCAGTGACTGGCCGGAAGGACGGCGGGAACGTGTTGAGACGGCTCGAGGAGTCCAACCTCTTCGTTACCCCCCTTGATGAGGAGCGGACGTGGTATCGCTACCACAATCTCTTTGCCGACTTGCTGCAGCAACGCCTGCACCAGTTGAAACACAACAAAGTCAGGCTTCTGCACAGCCGGGCCAGCAAGTGGTGTCAGCGCAACGGGCTCACTGACGAAGCCATATCTCATGCCCTGGGCGCTGCGGATTGCCAACGTGCCGCCAACCTGATAGAGAGAGCAGCGGAGTCTACTCTCATGCGGAGTGAGGTGAACACTTTCCTGGGTTGGGTGGAGGCGCTTCCCGACGATGTGGTGCATTGCCGCCCGCGTCTTTGCGCCTTCAACGCCTGGGCACTTCTGTTGAGCGGCCGCCCGCTGGCAACTATTGAGGAGCACTTGAGGGCGGCCGCCGAGAGCGACCCTGCTGGACTGGCTTCCGGCGAAGTGGCTATGCTGCGGGCTCTCATGGCCGCTCTGAAAGGAGACACGCGGGAGAGCACAGAGTTGGCCAACGAGGCCCTGCAACTCCTGCCAGAAGAGAGCAGCTTCTTGCGGAATGTGGTGGCCTGCAACCTGGGTTTGGTCTATATGCTGACCGGGGATGTTGGGTCTGCCCAACCTGTGTTTGAAGAGGCCGTCCGGGTTGGCCGAGACACGGGCAACCTGATGCTGGCGGTCATTGGACTCAACCGGCTGGCTGAACTGCATGTGACACGTGGTCAGCTTCATGAAGCCAAGACCTACTACGATTGGATTCTGGAACTGGCAGTTGATGCCAGAGGTAACCTCTCCCCGATTGGCGGACTGGCCTTGGTTGGTCTGGGCGATTTGCTTCGTGAATGGAATGACTTCGAAGCAGCGAGGCGATGCCTTATGGAAGGGATTGATCTGATGACGAAGTGGCAGGAGGCGGGCGCTACCCTGGGCTATGTTGCGCTGGCACGGATCAAGCAGGCCGAAGGCGATCAGTCTGGCGCTGGTGAGGCCATCGAAAGAGCTAAACAACTGGCATTGGCCTTTGATGCTACCGAGATAGATGACATCGAGGTGGCTGTATATGAGACCGGCCTGTGCATTGCCCGGGGCGACCTGGAAGGGGCAACACGCTGGATCGAAGAGAATGGCTTGACAGAGGGACCCAGCCGCACCGAAGTAAGCAGCGGTGGGCACTTGCCATACGCAGTGCGGGAGCTCCAGCACATCATGTGGGCGCGGGTGCTCATTGCTCAGGGTCGGGCTGATGGAGCGCTGGAGATACTGGATCCCTGGCTGTTGGCGGCCGAAGGACTGGGTCGTGCCGGGAGCGTGATCCGTATTCTGGTCCTGAAAGCGCTGGCCTTTGACGCCAGGGGCGATAGCCTGCGGGCGACGAAATCGCTGGAGCGAGCCCTGTCTCTGGCACAGCCTGGCGGGTATGTCCGCCTCTTCGTCGATGAGGGCGAACCTATGGCGCGGCTGTTGCGTCGTACCGTGACGAATGGCGCTACTCGTGAGTATGTCCAGCGACTGCTGGCAGCATTCCCCACTCCGGAAGCGGCCGCATTGTCCAAGAGCAAGACATCCAAGACTCAAGGCGCTCTGGTTGAACCTTTGAGCGATCGTGAGATGGAGGTACTGCGGCTGGTGGCAGCCGGTCGCTCCAATCGGGATATCGCCGAGGAACTGTGCCTGGCGATAGGGACAGTCAAGAAGCACATCTACAACATCTATGGCAAGCTCAATGTGCAGCGGCGCACTGCGGCCGTAACCCGGGCCAGGGAACTGGGCTTGATCTGAATCGGGGAACACCCCCAAAACTCCCGGCAGGAGGTTCTCCTGCACCTCTGTGCTGTTGACTTTGCCGCGAATCGCGTCTCTGGAATAAACCCACGATTACTACCTTTGGCCGCTTACGGATACAGCGGTTTACTGCCATCCTTTGGTCTTGAATCTGAAAGGAGGGCGTGCGATGAAGTACTCGTGTCGCGTGGTGGTCAAGGGTCGCCTGGGGCGCGAGTGGTCCAGATTCCTCGATGGATGGAGAATGGTGCCTCAGAGGGATGGGACTACGTTGCTCGAAGGCACATCGGTTGATGAGATGTCTGTGCAGGCTTTGCTGGGAGGACTGGGGCCGCACCAGTTGGTATGTGCTCGTTGCGTTCATTCGGAACCGGGAGATGCTTCCCCAGAAGTAGTGGCTGTCTCGACACAGGTGAGGTAGGTGCCTATACTGATGGTGATTGCCTCAGAAGAGAGTGCAGGGACTCGTCTCTGCCGGGGGTTTGGGGGTGTCCCCCAGTTCCCCTTTCTCCCCCCAAGAGTGGGGGCCAGGGGGTTGAAAGCAGGTTCCAAGACAGCTCGGCAATGCATCCTTGCGAAGGACGGGATCAAGGCGTGGGGATGCCATTCTCGGTACTCTCATGACAGACAAGAAAACAGACGATCTCATCAAGCAAGCAGCTGATGACTTGGTGGCCTCCAGCTATGCTATCGTTCTGACCGGTGCTGGCATATCCACCGAGTCCGGCCTGGCCGATTTCCGGGGGCCGAAGGGGATCTGGACCACGAACAAGCAGGCCGAGGCTCAGGCCTACCAGAGGTACGAGAGATTCCTGAATGACCCCAAGGCATACTGGGAGGAGATGCTGGGCACCGTAGGTACCGGCAGCGATTTCTACAAGCAGATGCGGGAGGTCGGACCAAACCCGGGCCACCGCGCTATAGCCCGCCTGGAGCAACTGGGCATCGTCAAATGGACCATAACCCAGAACGTCGACGGGCTCCATGAGAAGGCAGGAAGCCAAAGAGTGATGCACTATCATGGCACCGTGGAGAAGCTCAGGTGCCTTTCCTGCGGCTCAAGGTTCGGCATCGACGAGTTTTCGCTGGAGAAGCTACCACCGCTTTGCCGGTGTGGCCGTCCTCTGAAGTATGACGTGGTCCACTTCCAGGAGCCGATCCCCTCCGACATCATGGATGCTGCCGAGGAGGAGGCCATGAAGTGCGATCTGATGCTTGTCTGTGGGACATCGGCCGTGGTGTACCCGTTTGCTGCGCTGCCGACCATGGCCCGGAGCAGGGGCCGGGGCCAGTCCGGCGTGAAGATCATCGAGGTCAACGCCGACCCGACGCCCCTGACGCATCAGGGCACATCCGACTACCTGATCCAGGGGAAGACGGGCGACATCCTCCCGGCGATAGCGGGCGAAGTGGAGCGGCGGCTCCCTCAGGACGGCAGGAAGCATGGCTGATGTAGCGATTCGGATTGAGAAACTCACTTATCCTCATACACCGGCCGCCGTTTGTCCACGTATATGGCCTTAATGGCCTCCATCGCATCTTGAGTGAAGCCGCACATAAGCTGGGTTCTGTTCTCCAACTTGGCGGCTTGCTCCAGGCTGGGCGCATCGACGTTGGTATAGAGGACTTCCTTCGTCATCCTTAACGCGAACGGCGAAACGTTGAGCATCTCCTGGACTAGGTCCTCGGTAGCCTTGTCCAGTTGGTCGTCCGGTACCGCTCTCGAGATCAGGCCGATGCGTTCGGCGGTAGCCGCATCGATCCAGCGGGCGGTGTACATGAACTCCGCCGCCTTTGACAGGCCGATGAGGCGGGGAAGAAAGTAGGACGCTCCCATCTCGCCTCCGGAGAAGCCGATGCGGGTCGCGCCGATATTAAATCGGGCGGTCTGACTGGCGAGACGGATGTCGGAGGCTAGCGCTATTCCGAACCCTCCTCCCAAGGCCGCGCCTTTCATTGACGCCACGATGGGCTGGGGGGCCTGACGCATCTTGACCACGATGTCGCTGAAGTCCCACTGTATGCGGCAGCCCCGGGGATCAAATCTGGCGGGCGCCAGCCCGGCTGCCGGATTGATCTCACTCTGTCCGGTTCCGAAACTGGACAGCAGGTCCAGGCCGGTGCAGAAGTGCTTTCCGGCACCACGCAAGACGACTATGCGGATATCCAGGTTCTTTTCTAAGTCGGCGAAGAACTGTCGCAACTCCTGCACCATTTCCAGGGACAAGGCATTGCCCTTGTCAGGCCGATTGAGTGTAAGCCACCCAACGTGATCGCGGAGTTCAAACAGAAGTGTCCTGTATTCCAAGGTGCCTCCTTTTGCCAGTCTCAGGATTCAGGGCGCAAGAGCGCGCGCACTACGTTCTCCGATGATATGTGTCCGTCCGTCAGGCCGGCCAGAACGGATTCTCTACCGAAGAGCTCGTTTACCATGGCGCTGGTTGAAAGACCTTGCCTATCAAGCGCCCTGACCCCTTGTGATAAGCCGTGAATGTAGCCGATGCATGATTGGAGTGCCGCCCTCCCATCTTCCACCACATTCCCCAGGCCAGTGAACAAGACGAGATTCTCGGTTTGCAGATCGACCAGCTTCTTCATGGATCGGGCGATTTCGTAGATGCTCTCCTCTGGACGCAAAGCCTTGGGCTCTCTGGAAATGAACAAGTCGCCCGTGAAGCACCAACCCCTGGTCATCTCCACGAAGGCCACATGCCCTGTGCAGTGGCCGGGCGTCTCGATCACGTCGAAGCGATAGTTCTTGGTATCCAGGTGACCAGGGAGAATGTCCACCACGGTCGGCACCGGATAACCCCAGACCAGTTCCTGATATGGCAGCAGCCTCGGAGACTGGGCGATGAGAGGTGCCGACTCCCGAGACGCCATGATCGGGATCTTGAACCGCTGCCGCAACTGGTGATTGGCGCCGACGTGGTCTTCGTGATGATGCGTATTGACGGCGAGGTCTAGATGCTGGCCTTCCAGAAACCCGGTCAATTCCTCCGCAGTATGTGGACAGCCCGTGTCGATCAGTAGACCGTCAATCAGATAAGCCGCGGTCCAGTAGAGAACCCGTCCCTGGTACTCGCGTCCCATCTTGACTCGCGTTACATCACCAAAGCGATCGACCTCGATCAACGTGGACCTCCCTGCAGATGAAGGCGCCGTCAAGGAAGCTTGGCGGATTGCCTATCGAATGTGCTTCTTCGCCTCTTTGGCCTTGAGCGCCACTAGTTTCGCGTCCAGGTGGCTGGGCCCGCCGCATTCGGGAATGTAGCAGGTGACGTCGCTGTAGACGCACTTGGAGTGACACTCGGGACAGGTCTCAGACGGCACATCTGCCTCAAATACGTAGTCGCACTCGCCGCATATCCACCAACTCATCTTATCCTCCTGGCAGCTTTCACGCCCATACTAGACGAACAGGTTCTGGTTGGCAATGGGCTCCTCTGCGACCCGGGGAAGTCTACCACCCAACGATCAATGATCCGAATCAGTCAGGGGTGGTCAATAGAGGCCGTCTCAAAACCCTCTTTCAACCCCCTGCCCCCCACTATTGGGGGAGTCTTAAATCTGAGGGACACCCTCAGACTTCCGGCGGGAAGCATCCCGCACCTCTTTTGAGCCGCGCTCAATAGTAGAATCTGCTGGCAAGCACCCTTCCCGTCTGTGAGAATTCCACCCCTTCGAGTTCGAGCAAAGCCCGCTTCATGTTGATGCCGCCTCGAAATCCGCCCAGATCCCCGTTTGACCTGATGGCTCGATGACAAGGGATGATGATGGGGAAGGGGTTCTGTGACAACGCATTGCCAACGGCCCTGGCTGCTTTTGGCAATCCCAAGCTTTTGGCAATCCTGCCGTAGGTGCTTACCCAACCTCTGGGGATATTGTGTTCAGCCAGAAGGACTCTTTTTTGAAACTCGGAACACTGTCCGAGGTCAATGAGGCTCTCTTGGAAATCCACCGCTTTCCCTTTGAGGAAGCTCTGAATCTGTTCTGTTAGCGTTTTGATGGTAGGATTCGACAGCGGTCTGATGCCAACGTAAGTCGTTCGCATGACTTCCTCTGCCGGAATCCGTTCGCTAGGCAGGAGGAGTCGATAAACCTTGGGCCCTTCTGAGGTTTCCCGCCAGACAATACCAAGCGTGCCGAAAGCGGATGGGACGGAGGTGTAGTAGAAAGACTTCAGCAACTGTGCTCCCTCCGTCGCAGATTGAGGACACTATCACAAGATGATGGGCTGTGTTCAGTTGTTGCTCGACCGCTGCCATGGAGGTGCGATCGACACGGATCGTTAACACACGCGTTCGCGGCGCTAGGATGATCGCTGTCTGAGCAAGACATTCAGGTTCCTTGTTATCAGCGCTACATCCCCCAGAAGCCCGAGCCGCTGCAGTTTGTCTGCAGTCAACCGTGGCAGTTGGTCAACGGAGACTCCCCTTGATACAAGCGCTGTTTCCTTGTCGGTGAAGCTCTCGCCTTCCCCAAACTGGTTGGTGAGTCCTCTATTGGCTGGACACACCAACTGACAGACCATGCACCCGATCAGGCAATTGTGCCAGGCGGGGTCAATCCAGTCGGGGAATTCAGCCGGTCTTTCGTTGTGGAAGGTGAGGCATCGCTCAGCCCGGATCAGAAAACGGTCGGAGAGGATGGCATTGGTAGGGCACTTCTTGATGCACGCGCTACATTTGCCGCATTGCTCCATCATCTCCGGTTCTGCCCAACTGTCCTCAACTACTGGAAGGTCAGAGAGGAACACCTTCAGTCGGTGGAAAGTGCCTAACCCTTCAATGTAGGCGATGTTGTTCTTGCCGTACTTGGCCAGTCCGCTGCGTACTGCCAGCAGCTTCGCCGGCAGGCGCGCCTTGTATGTGTGGCACTTCATTGGCCCCAGCACGTCCATAATCACCTTCTCCACCAGTTGATCCGTCCAGTAGGAATACGTGGGGGGCACGGTGAAAGCATAGGTTCTTCCTTCGAACTGGAATCTCACCTTCTGTTGGGGCTGTGGCGCGGAAGTGATGATGATCGATCTGGCATTGGGGAAGGCTTCGGAGAAGTTGAACTGGAAACCGGAGAGGCACTCGCGGTAGAAAAGCTCGTCAAAAACGCCGTGGTTATGACTGAGATCGATCTCCTTCTTCAGATCGGTGATGTGCTGGATGGAGACTATCCGCCCTCGGCAACCCTTTCTCTCTAACCCTGAGCAAATCTGCCTGGCTACTCCTGAGTCATCCATAGCCCTATTCTTCTATTGGCTGGGTTCCGGCTTCTCTCTATCGATCCAAACATTCCTTCTTGCTCCTGCGCAATCCGAACGCCAAGTAAGAATCGCGAACCATGTAGCTGGGTTACTGCGGAACTCCGCTTGGCTTCAGTCAATGCTTTGGCCGGAAGGCGCTATCGAGAGCATTCTGAGAGAAGATGGTTGGTGCTTGGCCCTTGGTAGCATACTCGTACAGCGCCGCTGTGTAGACGGACTGTAGGGTAGCTGCCAGCACCACAATGGACAACACGCCCAGCACGGCTATTGAGATGAATGCTATCCCGATCACTGTGCCGACGGTGCCGCCGCTGGTCAGGAGCAGAATCCCAATTATGCCGAACACTCCCCCCACCAGTAGGGCTAGCAAGAACATGATCAGGCCTATGCCAGCTTGACCAACGATTGCCTCTCCCCAGCGGCGCTTGATCACACCAGCCGAACGTTTGATAGCCTCGAAGCCCCCTACTCCCTCGTAGGCAATTATCGGTATCACGAAGAAGGTGGCTAGACTCCAGGCCATCCCCACCAGGCCGATCGCAATCTGCGCCACAATGCTCCCCAACCCTCCTCTGCTCCGGCGAGCCGCTCCCTCCAGCAACCGCAGTATCAGACCGACGATGGCAGCAATGACTGCCCAGCTGGCGATTGCCCCCAGTCGCTTGTTGGCTTCCCCGATTCCGTATCCCAGGGTCGGGTTACCTCCGGACAGGCGGAGCTTGACCGATGCCACCAGGGCTACCTGGAAGTAGATGGTCACAAAGTACGTGACAAAGTAGAACAGGAATATGAGGACGATGCCAAGAGCGGAGACAGTGTTGTTCCCGCCAAAGCTGTCGGTGAAGAAGCCCAGCGTACCGAGAACCCCGGCCACGACCACGCCAGCGATGAAGGAGACGATGGGGAAGATCATGAGCTCGGGGTCCTTTCGTATGACCCCCATGCTCTCCTTGGCCAGGTTCCAGCTTCGCCCTATTGATCCGAACATCTCGTCTCACTCCGGTCAGGCTGCTGCACCTACCCCTAGTCGTCACTCCTGGTTATCAAGAAAACTCGCAAAGCGAAGGCGAGCACCCATAATGTGACCATACCTATGACCCCCAGCTTCCAACTGTAGGCGTCGGAGAACAAGCCCACACAGAGCACCAGTATGCCGCAGCCGAACAGAAGAGCCGTGAAAGCATTCGCAAATCGCGCCATCAGCTATCCCTCCCCGTATCGATGAACTCCGTCTGTGTTGAACCACCCCACTGGTGATTCCACCATCCTGCCTAGCGCCAACCCATGCCGGAACAAGCCAGCAACCTAAGGCGTAAGTATATCCGGCCTCGCTCGCATCGTCAATGGTGAGAAAACATCGTGTAAGTAGCGCATCTTTCATGGTGATGTTCATCTGGACATCCCGCATCGACCGTTTTCAGTCGGCCTTTTGAGCCACCTCAAGTGGTTGGTTTGTGAGGCTCTAGCCCGATCCAGTAGAATAGGGCATCGGCCGCGACTGGAGGATGATAACTTGGATAAGCCTCTCCTGATCCTCTTTGATGGGCATGCTCTGGTGCACCGCGCCTTTCATGCACTGCCGCCGCTCTCGGCCAGCAAGACGGGAGAGCCGACTGGGGCCGTCTACGGCTTTGTACTGATGCTGCTCAAGGTGATCCAGGATTACCGGCCGACTCATCTGGCTGTTGCCTTCGATCGCCCGACTCCTACCTTCAGGCACCTGGAATTCGAGGAGTATAAGGCCCAGCGCCCCAAAGCGCCCGATGAGCTGGTGCGCCAGATCGGCCGCGTGAGGGATGTGGTAAAGGCTTTCAACATACCAATCTTCGAATTGGATGGCTACGAAGCTGACGACGTTCTGGGGACCATCTCGCGCCAGGCCACTGCTGGGGGTATGGATACCATCATTGTCACTGGCGACAATGACGAGCTGCAGATCGTCTCTGAGAAAGCGAAGGTTTTGCTGCCTCAGAGAGGTTTTGTTGAATCCGCTCTTTACGATCCGGCATCTGTGTCTGAGAAGTACGGTATCGCTCCGGAGCAGATTCCTGACCTGAAGGGTCTGAAGGGTGATCCCTCAGACAACATTCCCGGAGTTCCCGGCGTTGGAGAGAAAACGGCTGCCAGGCTGATCCAGCAGTTTGGCAGCATTGATGGCATCTATCAGCGCATTGGCGAGGTAACGCCGGACAAGCTGAGGGAGACTCTCATAGCACATGAGGCACAGGCGAGGCGGAGCAAGAGGCTGGCCACCATTGTCACCGATGTGCCCATCAAGTTCGAACTGGAGAGCTGCTGGGCTGGAGGGTATGACCGTGACGCGGTGGTGCAGCTCTTCCGCGAACTCGAGTTCTTCAAGGTGCTGAACAGGCTGCCTGACTTTGGAGAGACGAAGGAGAAGGCGGCGGTAAGCCAGGCGCCGGACGATGTGAAGCATTCCCTGGTGGATACGGCAGTGGCTCTGGAGCAAGCGGTGGCCAAGCTTTCGAGGGCCAAGTCATTGATTGTCCGTGTGGTGACCGAACGTCGAGAACAGGGCAGCGCAGACATAGTTGGCGTGGTCCTGGGCATCCCATCTGATGAGGCCTACTATTTCCCCCTTGTCAGTACGGGGTTGGGTGTGGCACCGCCGTTGGACTCACAGCAGACGCTGGAGCGGCTGCGGCCTCTACTTGCCGATGAACGGATTGGCAAATTGGCTCACGATGGCAAGGAGGTCATCAAGAGGTTCGCCGAACGTGGGGTGGAACTGCGCCCCCTGGACTTCGACACCATGATTGCAGCCTATCTCCTGGGTGAGAAAGGAGCAGAGCTTCCGGCCCTGGCCTTGAGCAAGCTGGGTCTGGAGATAGCGATGCCGGAGCAGCCACCCGCAAAGCGAAGCCTCTTTACGGAAGTGAACGTTGCGGAGATGGCTAAGAATGCTTGCGCCGAAGCCAGGGCTATCGATAAGTTGCGCCCTTTGTTGCAGAGCGAGCTCGAACAGCAAGGGCTGATGAAGCTCTTCACCGAGGTGGAGATGCCTCTGGTGACGGTGCTGGCCGGCATGGAGAGAAATGGGGTCATGCTAGACACCAACCTGTTTCGGGAGATGTCGCAAAGCCTGGGCGAGCAGTTGGTGTCGCTCGAGGAGAAGATCTACGGCTTTGCCGGTCACCGTTTCAACATCAATTCACCGCAGCAGTTGGGCACGGTCTTGTTCGGCGAGCTGAAGCTGCCCGGGGCGAGGAAGACCAAGAGCGGCTATTCCACGGATGCCTCTGTTCTTGATGGACTCAAACCATACTACCCCATCATCAAACTCATACTGGATTACCGCCAGCTCACCAAACTGCGGTCCACCTATATCGATGCACTGCCGGCTCTTGTCGATCCCAGGACAGGCCGACTCCATACCACCTTCAACCAGGCGGCCACGGCCACCGGGCGTCTTTCTTCCAGCGAACCCAATCTGCAGAACATCCCGATACGCGGGGAACTAGGCAAACAGGTGCGGCAGGCCTTTGTGGCGGCACCTTCTTGCCTCCTAATCAGTGCCGACTACTCACAGATCGAACTGCGCATTCTGGCGCATCTCTCGCAGGATGATCGACTGCTAACCGCCTTCCGAGAAGACAAGGATATCCATGCGGCCACGGCTTCGGAGGTGTTCGGCGTGCCTTTGACGGAGGTCACTCCAGACATGCGCCGCGTCGCCAAGGTGGTGAATTTCGGTATCATCTACGGCATGAGTGAATACGGATTGGAGCAGGCTACCGAGCTATCACGCGAGCAGGCAGCCGAGTTCATCGCGGCCTACTTTCAGAGATATCCGGGTGTGAAGACCTACCTGGAATCCACCAAGCAGAAAGCCAGGGAGAGGGGCTACGTGGAGACGGTGATGGGCCGGAGGCGGTACATTCTGGACCTGAACTCCGGCAATCGGCAGGTAAGGGAAGCGGCGGAACGGATGGCCATCAACATGCCTGTTCAGGGCACGGCAGCGGATATCATCAAGGTGGCTATGGTCAATCTACAGAGAGAGATAGACAGGCAGGTGCTAAAGAGCCGTCTGATTCTCCAGGTTCATGACGATCTGCTGCTGGAATCGCCTCAGGAAGAAGCGGAACAGGCCAGAAGCTTGCTGAAGGAGATCATGTCTGGGGCCATGCATTTGAGCGTCCCGCTGAAGGTCGACGTCAAGGTCGGCAGGAACTGGGGCGAGATGGAAATGCATGGCAACAGCGTTGATATCCCTTCTCCAAATTGACCACCAGAGTCAGGTTGTCAGTTGCTGCCTCCTTGACTGGGCGCCGCCCACGCGTGCCGCTCCACAACCCGGGAAGACCGTCAGGCGGTTGATGGGTCAATCGCCCCGTGCTAATATCGTGGAGTGATCGGGAGGACGTGAGGCTCTCCGCGCAGGGCTGAAAGGGAAGGAGCAGATGGTCGAAACAAAAATAATCATCGCTGATGATGAGGCGGATATCCGCTTGATGGTGCTCCGGATGCTGGGCCAGGACTATACGATTCTTGAGGCAGCGGATGGAGAAGAAGCGGTGAAGTTGACGCGGTTGCATAAGCCGAGTCTGGTCCTGATGGATATCATGATGCCTGGCAAAGACGGTTACTCAGCGTGTCATGAGATAAAGATGGACCCCCAGACCAAGTCTGTCCCCGTGGTCATGGTCTCTGGTATCGGCCACAAGCTCAATGAGAGACTGAGTGCCGAAGTGGGCGCTGACGGATATATCACCAAACCCTTCAGCGTGGAGGGATTGCTGGAAGCGATCGACAAGTATGTGCCAGGCTCGGCCTAGGCATTTCCGCCGATTCCAGTTCGACCGAAGCACCCACCAAGACAAGGTGCAACCGACTGGCGAGACTCGCTTCTGCAAGACCAGCGTAGAATTGCTGAACTGATGCCTACACACTGAAGCGCGTCCAATGCTTGGGAACCTCTGAGAAAGAGGTGCAGGATACCTCCTGCCGGGAGTCTGAGGGTGTCCCGTAGGGGCATGATTAATCATGCCCCTACACGAGTGCCCCAAAGAATGGGGGATACAGGGGGTTGATAAGACCTAATCGGGGGTCTCCTTGGCGAGAGGATGGTGAGTGCGATGGACAAGAGGTGGGACCAAACAACCGACGTGCTGGTGGTGGGTTCTGGTGGTGGGGGTATGACGGCGGCTCTGATCGCCAAGGATCGTGGCGCCGATGCCCTAGTGATAGAGAAGAGCGGCCTCTACGGTGGTTCGACAGCCATGTCCGGTGGGTCCATCTGGATACCGAACAACCACTTGATGAAGAAAGCAGGTTTGCCGGACTCACCGGAAGAGGCATTGGCGTATCTGAAGACTGTCACTGCCGGCAAGGTCTCTGACGAGCGGCTGCGAGCGTACGTCGAGACTGCCCCGGAGATGGTCAGTTACCTGGAGGAAAAGAGCCACGTCCGGTTTCAGATTGTTCCGGGCTACTCCGACTACTATCCAAGCGTCCAAGGCAGTAAGCCCGGGGGCGGACGTACCATTGAAGCGGTGCCTTTTGATGCCAGGAAACTCGGAAAAACGCGCGCGGAGCTACGTCCAGCGCCGCGTCAGGCGCGAGTGTTCGGCAGAATGATGGCCACGGCCTACGACGCGCACCGGCTATTGGACTCCTCGATGCTGGGGCGTATGAGGGCGGCCCGCATCTTCGCACTGTACATACTGAACCCGTTTCGCAGCCTTTCCAGCATCGACACCCGCCTGACTCTGGGCAATGCTCTAGTGGCTCGACTGCGCCTGTCTTTGTCCGACCGCAACATCCCGGTCTGGCTGAATACGTCTGCGAGCCATTTGATTGTTGAGGGCGGCCGCGTTGTTGGCCTGGAAGCCCAGAAGGCCGGACAGAGTGTGCGCATCAGGGCCAACAAAGCTGTGGTCCTGGCTGCCGGTGGTTTTGCCCATAACAAGGCCATGCGAGAGAAGTATCAGCGCCAGCCCATCTCTGACGCCTGGACGGTGGCCTCTCCCGCTGACAATGGTGATGGTATCCAGATGGGCCTCGAACTTGGGGCAACGGTGGAGTTTATGGATGACGCCTGGTGGATGCCCACCAGCCTGGCGCCGGGAGAGGAGATGCCCAATATGAGCATCGTCGATCGGTCGCTTCCGGGCTGCATCATCGTGAACAGGAAGGGGAAGCGTTTCACCAACGAAGCCGCTCCGTATATCGATGTGGTCAAGAATCAGTATGCCAATCACTTCAGAGAAGGTGGCGCTATTCCAGCCTATTTCATCATGGACAAGCGCTTTCGCAGCAGGTATCCTGCCGGTCCGATGATGCCTATGTCCACGCCCAAGAGATTCATATCGAGCGGCTACCTGAAGGTGGCGGATACGCTTGAGGGTCTGGCAGAGAAGTGCGGTATCGATCCCCAGGGGTTGGTGGCCGAAGTGGCAAGGTTCAACCAGTACGCAGTCACTGGCAAAGACCTCGACTTCAAGAAAGGTGACAACAACATCGACCGCTTCTACAGCGATCCCTCTGTCAGGCCGAATCCTTGTCTTGGTCCGCTCAACAAGCCACCGTACTATGCCATCGAGCTTTGGCCCGGCGATCTCGGTACCAAAGGCGGACTAGTCACAGATGATCATGCCCGGGTGCTGCGCCAGGATGGATCGCTGATCGAGGGGCTATATGCCACCGGCAATTGCTCTGCCTCGGTGATGGGGAACTCGTATGCCGGTGCCGGGGCCACCATCGGCCCGTCGATGGTGTTTGGGTACATCGCCGCTCTGCATGCGGTTGGTCAGTAGTTGAGTGGATTCTAAGGAGGGTGTCTCGGAAGGGTGAAGGGGCAAGTCCCTGCCGAGGGTTTGGGGATATCCCCCCAAAAGTGGGTGGCCACTTGCAGAAGTTCGCAGATCACTTGCTAGGTGTCCGCAAAACGCTCCGTTGTGCGTAGACTCCTAATCGGAGAGTTCGATTGACCTGTCTCTGATCATTGCGCCAGCCCAACCTCAGCCTGGATACATAGGGGGACCAGCAGACAACGGTTCGAGAATGTGGGGGCAGAAATGTCGGCTTCTCTTATCTCTCGTACCCTGTTCCACAAATGGCAATTCAAACCTGCCCCACCACTCTGCTGCCGAAAGAGTGGATCCAAACGTCTGCCCCGTCATTAGGCCGTTATTCTCTCGAGCGCCCTGGCCACAAGATCATTCTTCTCTTTTTCTGACATGTCTACCGAACCACGATCCACCAGAGTGGAGATCATCTTCAATACGAACTCAACCCTTTCTTCCTTTGCCAGGTTAGGCAGCATAGTGCCGACACACTGGGGCATCATCTGCATCATCATCTGCCCCATCATTGGCGTGCCGGTAGCCTGACCTTCTCCCATCATCTGCGACATCATCCTCATCGGCGTCCCTCCACTGTTGGCCCCCATCATGCCCATCATCATCCTGGGCATCATCTCCGCCATGTTGATTCCCTCCATCATCTTAGGCATCATCTGTTCCATCATCCTCTGCTTGTCTTCCGTCGTCATGCCCGAGAAGAACTTCTCCGTCATCTTGCTCATGATCTCCTGGTTCTCTTCCTTGGTCATGCGGCCTATCATCGACTCCATCATTTCGTCCATCATGCCCATTGTTGAATTCCTCCTTTCACTGACCTCATCTTCCTGGCGTGGTTTCACAGGCTATGACCGTTATGGCTTCAGCATGCTTTCGATATCAGTGTTGGCACGCGCAATCACCTCTCGGATGCGCCGGATCTCATCAGGGCTGAGACTACGGAAGCGCTGCCCAACCAGCCGCCCGAGTTTGCCGATCTCAGCCATAGTTTCGCGCATTTCCGCGGCGTTCTCTGAGCTCCAAGTGTCCTTCATGTGGCGTTTCACGCTCTCCGCCTGGGGCCCTTTTTCAGCCAGGAAACGCTTGCCCTCCTTAGTGATGGTGTAGGTCTTCTTACCGTCGCTTTGAGTTGCGGTGACGTATCCCATCTCCTCCAGCAGTTGCAGGGTGGGATAGACGGCACCCGGGCTCGGCGAATAGCAGCCGTGGGAGCGCTCCTTCAGGATGCTGATGATCTCGTACCCGTGTCGGGGCTCTTCGTTCAACAGGCCCAGAATGACATACTTCAGGTCTCCCTTCTGGAATGGGCTTTCGGGCCATGGCCCCCAGAATCGTCTGTTCATATTGAACATGGCTGGCTCCTCTCGTGCAGCTCTGCGATCATAAGTCGGATATATCTGGATATATCGCGATATATCTTAATACCTGTTTGCCGGCTTGTCAAGAGGGGTCTGTGCGGTGTCCAAGACATACTATACAGTTTCAAGGGTACGGGTATGCTGAGTACGTCAGGAGAGTCATGGAGCTTCTAGGAGTAGCCCGTGACGGCATCAAGTGGGAGAAGTATGAGAACTGGTA